>ENA-OQHF01000713-OQHF01000713.1-human-gut-metagenome-genome-assembly--contig:-NODE-713-length-19403-cov-6.574237_pt1 | contig 19403 bp, 15 predicted proteins | sample MGYA00242559_ERZ504709 | MGnify/ENA primary metagenome ERZ504709 (study PRJEB26092, sample SAMD00036203) | human gut metagenome | host: Homo sapiens | study: EMG produced TPA metagenomics assembly of... | reverse complement strand
AAATGCCGCGGGAAATGTCTATGATACCATCCGGGCAATCATGCACTACAGGGCATTCGGCATAATCGGAAAACAGACAGTTTACCGGTGTTTCTACTGCTGCCGTCCGTGAGGTTTAAAACCTTACCGCAGACGGCGGAACGGTAAACGTAAAAGCGGACTATACAAACGGCAGCGTAACACTTCCGGATGCAGAAAAAGCTTCCGTTGAGATTGACGGAAAGAATGTAAGTTATACTTTCGACGGCTGGTATCTGGATGCCGATCTTACAAATCGTGTCGGCGGCGCAGGAGATACATACACACCGGCAGGAAATACAACGTTGTATGCAAAATATACAACACAGTCTGAAAACATTATTTTTAATCAGAAGATACGTGTACGTTATGAAAATGCAGACGGCACATGGACTTCATACACCACCATTTTTGATAAGGATTTCAGGACCGGGGATACGGTGGATTATGATTTTGGCAGTCTTGATACAGATAAGTGGGTAAGACCGGCGGCAGTAAAGTATACAGTCAGCGGACAGTACCAGACAGAAGGTTATACAACCAGCGTTGACATTTACAGACAGAAATACTCCGTAACCGTAACCTATGATAACGACAATGCTTTCAGTGCAAAAAGCGGAGAGGGTACATACCGCTGGGGAGAAAATGTAACGGCATCCGTTACGCTCAGTGAAAAGACTGCGCAGTATACCTACCGTTTTGCAGGATTTGAAACGGATTCCCGCCTTACCTTCAGAAACGGCACATCAAAGACATCAAATCCGGTAACATTTGTCATGCCGGAAGAAAATGTCACGTTAAAGGCATGTTCTGCATCACAGACCAATGAATATACCGTCACCGTTGAGCATTACTACATGGATACGGCAGGAAACTATCCGGACAAACCGTCCGTGGCAGAAGCTTTAACACCGTACTACGGCGAAACACTGGTACATAAAACCCTTGCCCGTGAAATAAAGGGGCTTTCATTCAATGAAAATAAGACAATTCAGGAGAATGGAAACCGCACGCAGACGGAAGTTAAGGGAAATACCACGGTCAGACTTTATTATGACAGGACGGTATGCACCGTTACCTATGACTACAGAACAAACGGCGGTACGTCGGCGGATAAGGAAACCGTAAAGACCTACTACGGTGCGGATGCCGACATTTCCGTTGCAGCATACAAAAACGGCTGGGAACATGCCGGATGGAATACAAAAAGTGATTCAGAAACAGGACTTACACGGTACACCGTCACCGGAAACGTCACACTCTATGCCGTGTACCGCAAGGACATCACCGTGACATTCGTGGACTTTGCACAGACCTATAAGAGGGAAGGCTCCATGTACAACAACGACACCTATGCCCTTATCGATGCGCCACAGTGCAGTGCCTATGGCGGATGGGAAAATGTGTCGGATGTTACGGCAGTAGGATTTAACAGCAGGGCAGACATCATCGCGGAAGGTGCTGAAAAGATGGAGGTAAAGTCCGGGGAGGAACATTTAAAAATCCCGGACAGCATTACCTACTATACCGTGTGCCGGGCAGACGTAACACTGACCTATGAATTAAACGGCGGAACGGAAAATGACACCACAAAGCCGGTAACGAAAACCGTGTACTGCAATGCGGCTACCCCGCAGGAAGTAAAGGGCTTTAAATTACAGCTTGGCGAAAGTGTAAAGGAATCCGTTGACCTTGACGGCTATACCCATTCCTATGCATTTGCGATATGGGCCCAAAACAGCCCGGAGAGCGAAACACGCTTCCCATGCAATGCAGATTATGTCTTAAAGGAAAATACGGTCATGTATGCCGTCTGGGATGAAACGGTGACACCGATTACCTACTATATCGAATTTGACGGCAATGCAGGCACTGCCGCAAGAAACGTGCCTGAAAGAATGGAAGTGCAGTATGGAGAGGAAGTCGTTCTTCCGGAGCAGAAGCCGGAAAGGACGGGATTTACCTTTATGGGATGGAATACAAGAACGGACGGACAGGGAACGGAGTACCAGCCGCAGGATACGGTAAAGAACCTTACAACCGTAAACCACGCCACGGTAAAACTGTATGCCCGGTGGAAACAGCGCCGCATTATCCTTGTAAAGGCGGCATCTACAGTTTATAACGACACCATCATCAAAAGAATTCCCGGTGATGAGGAATGGTATGATTCGGTAGGACATTTAACCATCGATGAATTGAAAAACTACCCGGATGAACTCTGCGAGCAGGTATGGCATATCGACAAGCAGGGTAATATCACACGGGTGAAATAACACCTAAACGGTGTATTTTTCTTGCAGTAAATGAAGAACAGGGTGTATGATTAAACTAAATATAAAATTAAAGAATATCCCCTGTTATGTATATATGAATATTTGTTATTTTAAGGAAGAAAATGGGGAGGTATATGGGGATAAAAGATTTAACAGAAAAGATACTGGAAGATTATAATGACATTTTTGCTGATATTGTCAATGTACTGGTATTCAAAGGAAAACAGCGCATAAAGTCGGAAACACTTGTAAATACCGGTGTGCATTCCCAGTATAAAAAAGACAAAACCGGTGTCTTACACGAGCAGGAGCGGGATGTCGCAAAATATTGGATGAACGGAAAAGTACGGATAGCCCTGTGCGGACTGGAAAATCAGACTGCCGTTGAGCCGAAAATGCCGCTGAGGGTGTTTGGCTATGAGGGTGCATCTTACCGTGGACAGTTGGAAGAAAAAAGTGCCGTGCCGGTGATAACACTGGTACTGTACTTCGGAAATGAACACTGGAGGGCAGAAAAGCATTTAAAAGACCTGCTTGACATTCCGGAGGGCATGGAAGAATATGTTAATGACTTAAAGATTAACGTATTTGAAATTGCATGGCTCACAGATGAGCAGATATCCATGTTTAAGAGTGATTTCAGGATAGTGGCGGATTTTTTTGTTCGAAAGAGAAAGAATAAAGATTATGTGCCGGATAATAAGACTGAAATCCGTCATGTGGATGCAGTATTAAAGATGCTGTCTGCGGTAACCGGGGACAGAAGATATGAAAATATTTTATCGGACGGAAAGGGAAAGGTGAGCAATATGTGCGAAGTAGCTGAAAGACTTGAACAAATGGGCATTGAAAAAGGCAGACTTGAAGGTGAGCAGATGACAGTGTACAGTTTTGTGCAGGACAAAACCATAACACCGGAACAGGGCGCTCATAAGCTGAATATCAGTGTCGCAGAACTTGAAAAAAAGATGAAAGAAGCAGGATATACTTATCCGGTATTCTAAAAAAATTCTGAAAATTTTTTGTGAAGATTTTTTAACTTTTAAAATCTTGTCAAGCATTTTTGAAAATCCCCAAAATCTTTGACATCTTCTTTATTATTTGATATGATGTAGAGAAAAATATTTTTAAAGGAGTTGATTTTTTGGATACGGACAGTATCACGCAGTTGATTTTAATTATTATTCTGCTTGCGTTATCTGCTTTTTTTTCATCAGCAGAAACAGCATTTACAACTGTAAACCACATTCGCATCAGAACCCTGATTGACGAGGGGAACAAGAGGGCGGTCATTGTGTCAGACATTATTGCACATTCACAGAAGATGTTAAGTGCGATTCTGATTGGAAATAACATTGTCAATATTTCAGCATCGGCGCTGGCAACATCGCTGACAATTAAAATCTGGGGCAATTATGCCACGGGTATTACAACAGGTGTGTTAACGATTGTTGTATTAATTTTTGGTGAAATTACACCCAAAACGACAGCAACCGTTTATTCAGAAAAGTTTGCGCTGGTATATGCACCGGTTATTAAAGCACTGATGACCGTGTTGACACCGGTTATTTATGTGGTAGATGTTCTGGCAGGATTCTTTTTAAGATTGTTCCATATTGATACGAAGAATCATAAAAAGACAATTACAGAAACAGAACTGAGAACATTTGTTAATGTCAGCCATGAAGAAGGTGTCATTGAATCAGATGAAAGACAGATTATTAACAATCTGTTCGATTTTGGTGATGCAGAAGCTAAAGATGTTATGATACCGAGAATTGATATGGTTGCCGCGGATATTACAACGGGATACGATGAGATTCTGGCACTGTTTAGGGAAACGATGTATTCGAGGATTCCGGTGTATGAGGAAGAACAGGATAATGTTGTCGGCATTTTAAATATAAAAGATTTAATTGTTGTGCCGCATGGCACACAGTTTGAAATCAGAAAAATCATGCGCAAGCCTTATTATGTTTATGAACATAAAAATATTTCCGAACTGTTTAAGGAAATGCAGAAACAGTCACAGGGGATTGCAATCGTATTAGACGAATATGGTTCTACGGCAGGCATGATTACAACAGAGGATTTATTGGAAGAAATCGTCGGGGAAATCCGTGATGAGTATGATAATGATGAAACAGAACCATTTGTTAAAATCGATGATTATACATATCATATTGACGGAACGTATAAATTAGATGATGTCAATGAAAAATTGTCAACAGCCCTGACATCTGAAGATAATGATTCAATCGGTGGTTATATTATTGAAAAGCTGGACAGGATTCCGGCGGCAGGAGAAAAACTGCGCGTGGATAATCTGGAATTTACAGTAGAAAAAGTAGAATCCAACAGAGTTGTATCTGTGATTTTAAAAGTTTTTTAGTATAACCGGGCTTTTCCTTTCATAGGATAGATTAAGAAAAATGAATCTTGAATCTGGAGGGAAAATGGCAGTAAAAGGATTTCAACTTGTAAAAACATTGATTATAGCATATGTAATAACGGCAGTTTTGCTTCTGTTAACGGCCTTCGGGCTGTATCGTCTGCATTTGTCAGACTGGCAGGTAATGGCAGCTGTCGTTATTATTTATGCTCTTTCATGCTTTGCCGGCGGCTATATTTTAGCAAAAGCACAGAAAAGCAGAAGAATGTTGTGGGGCATGGGCTTTGGTATTTTATATTTTACCGTGCTGACGGCTGCCGCCTTTATTCTTACAAAAGGGGCAGATATGGATATGACAGCACTTGTAAAGGCACTGATTGTCTGCCTTTTGGCAGGTGGAGCCGGAGCATTTGCAACGCCTGAATAAAATAACAGAAATGTCAGGATTAAAGCTGTACTGTAAGATGTCCGGATTGCATCAGTGCTGAAATTTTATTAAGAAAAATTAAAGGAAAATCAGATTCTTTGCAGAATATATAAAGTATAGGCGCTTTTAACAGGATGGACTGTTTACCGGATAGGAGGCTTTGAATGAATATCAGGGAAGAACAGGAAAAATACGAGCATGAGCATTTAAGCAGATTTGCCAGCTTCAGTGATGAATCGCAGGGGCGGGACAGACCGGAAGAACCCTGTACGGTGCGCCCTGCATATCAGCGGGACAGGGACAGAATTTTACACTGTAAGTCGTTTCGTCGCTTAAAGCATAAGACGCAGGTTTTTCTGTCGCCGCAGGGGGATCATTACAGAACGCGGCTTACGCACACACTGGAGGTGTCCCAGATTGCAAGAACAATCAGCAGGGCGCTGCGTTTAAATGAAGATTTGACAGAGGCAGCTGCACTGGGACATGATTTAGGACATACGCCGTTTGGACATGCCGGAGAACGGACATTAAACAGAATCTGTCCGATGGGGTTTGTCCATTCAGAACAGAGTATCCGCATTGTGGAAAAACTGGAAAAAGACGGACAGGGGTTAAATCTTACAAAAGAAGTGCGTGATGGTATTTTAAACCATCAGACATCGTCCATGCCGTCCACACTGGAAGGAAAAGTCGTCCGGCTTTCCGATAAAATAGCTTATATTAACCATGATATTGACGATGCAATCCGGGCAAAAATATTCAGTGAAACGGATATTCCGAAAGCCTTTACAGAAGTGCTTGGAGATACTACAAAATCAAGGCTGAATACGATGATACAGGATATTATTCATAACAGTATCGGGAAGAATGAAATCTGTATGTCTGATGAAGTGCATCAGGCAATGATGGAGCTGCGCAAATTTATGTTTGGCAGTCTTTATCAGAATCCACTTGCAAAAAGTGAAGAAGCAAAGGCAGACAAGCTGATTACGGAACTGTATGGATATTATATGGATAATATAGAAGCGCTGCCGGACAATTACAGAAGATTTATTACAGAGTGCGGCGAAACGCCGGAACGTGTCGTGTGCGATTATATAGCAGGCATGAGCGACCAGTATTCGGTTGCCAAATTTGAAGAAATATTTGTTCCGACATCGTGGAAAGTATAAGAGGAAGGATGAATCAGGTTGGTGAAAACAGATGTACGCAAGTGAAGTAATTGATGAAGTTGTATCGCGAAGCGACATAGTGGATATTATTTCCGGATATATCAAACTGAAGAAAAACGGCAGTTCGTATGTCGGGCTGTGTCCGTTCCATAATGAAAAATCTCCGTCTTTTTCCGTATCACCGGGAAAGCAGCTGTATCACTGTTTCGGCTGCGGGGTGGGCGGCAATGTCATTACATTTGTTATGGAATACGAAAATTATACGTTTCTTGAAGCCGTAAAATACTTAGCAGACAAAGCAGGCATGCAGCTTCCCGAAACGAGTTATTCGGAAGAAGAAAAGAAAAACAGGGACTTAAAGGCAAAGCTTTTAGAGATTAATAAAATAGCGGCAACGTATTATTACCATCAGCTTAAAGCTGAAAACGGTAAAATCGGACTGTCCTATCTTCAAAAAAGAGGGTTAAGCGATACTACGATAAACCGCTTCGGATTAGGATATGCCGGACAGACCGGGAATGCGCTATATCAGTATTTAAAAAGCAAAGGTTATGATGATGCGTTGTTAAAAGAAACAGGACTGTTTACATATGAGCGGGGAATCCATGACAAGTTCTGGAACCGCGTGATGTTTCCGATTATGGATATTAACAACAAGGTTATCGGTTTCGGCGGCCGTGTCATGGGTGATGCAAAACCTAAATATCTCAATTCACCGGAAACCAAATTATTTGATAAAAGCAGGAATTTATATGGGCTGAATGCGGCGCGCATATCCAGAAAGTCCAATATGATTATCTGTGAAGGATATATGGATGTGATTTCACTGCATCAGGCTGGCTTTACGCAGGCAGTGGCGTCCCTCGGAACAGCGTTGACGCCGGGACAGGCGGCACTTATGAAGCGGTATACAGATAATGTCCTGATTACCTATGACAGTGATGCGGCGGGTGTAAAGGCAGCGCTTAGGGCAATTCCGATATTAAAAGAAGCCGGGCTTACCACGAAGGTTATTAATATGCAGCCGTATAAAGACCCCGATGAATTTATCAAGGTACTGGGAGCGGAAGCGTTTCAGGAGCGGATAGACAAGGCGGAAAACAGTTTCATGTATGAAATCGGTGTTCTTGAGAAAGAATATGACAGAACTGACCCGGCAGAGTCTACGAAGTTTGAGCGGGAAGCGGCGGCAAAGCTGGTGACGTTCCGGGAAAAGCTGGAGCGGGAAAACTATATGCGTGCGGTCTGCGACCGTTTCCACATTGAATTGCAGGGCATGCGGGAGCTGGTCGCATCTCTTGGCAGTAAGGAAGGCATTTTAAGAAGAAATGATTATCCGGCGGCACCGGGACAGCAGCGTGCTGCGGCACCCAAGAAGAAAAAAGAAGACGGTGTTCGTCAGGCAGAGAAAATTCTGCTGACATGGATGATTGAAGATGCCGGAATTTTTGAAAAGGTGAAAGAATACATTTCACCGCAGGATTTTGTAAACCCGCTGTTTAAGGATGTGGCGGACAAGCTGTATGCACAGTATGAAAGCGGCAGTTTAAATCCCGCGGCAATTATCAGTACATACGATGCCGAGGAAACGCACAGTGAAGTTGCGGCGATGTTTAGCATGGAACTGGATAATCGGCTGAATCACAATGAACGCGAAAAAGCACTTAATGATACCGTACTTAAGGTAAAAAACAACAGCATACAGTATCAGATTGACCAGGCGGCAGACCCTGCACAAATCCAGCAGCTTTATACAATGAAAAACAAATTATCAGCAATTCATATTACATTATAAGAGAATAGAAAGGTGACAATCATGGCTAAGAAAAATGAGAATATCGCAGAAGAAACAGTAAAAAAGACAACCAAAAAGGCAAAGACCGAAGGAGAAGCAGTAGAAAAAACAGAAGAAGAAATTGCTGCTGAAATCGCTGCGAAGTTTGATGAAAAATGTAAGGGACTGCTTCAGATTGCCAAAAAGAAGAAAAATGTACTTGATTATCAGGAAATTATGAATTATTTCCTCGATACCGATTTTGAAGCCGATAAGATGGAAAAAGTCTTTGAATTCCTTGAAAATAATAATGTCGATGTTAAGATGGCGGATGATGATACAGACGATGATGAAATTATTTTAGTGATGAAGATGATATTGATATTGAAAAAATTGATTTATCCGTACCGGATGGTGTAGGGCTTGAAGACCCTGTCAGAATGTATTTAAAGGAAATCGGTAAAGTGCCGCTGTTAAGCGCAGAAGAAGAAATCGAATATGCAAAGCGCATGGAACAGGGCGATGAAGAAGCAAAGAAGCGTCTTGCCGAGGCAAACCTTCGTCTGGTAGTCAGCATTGCCAAAAGATATGTAGGCCGTGGCATGCTGTTTTTGGATTTAATTCAGGAAGGTAATTTAGGTTTAATTAAAGCGGTAGAAAAATTTGATTACCGCAAAGGTTATAAATTCAGTACGTATGCGACATGGTGGATTCGTCAGGCGATTACAAGAGCCATTGCAGACCAGGCAAGAACAATCCGTATCCCGGTGCATATGGTAGAAACGATTAACAAGCTGGTGCGTGTGTCCAGACAGTTATTACAGGAATTAGGCAGAGAGCCGTCCCCGGAAGAAATTGCAGAGGCAATGGATATTCCGGTAGAAAGAGTACGCGAAATCCAGAAGATTTCACAGGAACCGGTTTCTCTTGAAACACCAATCGGTGAAGAAGAAGACAGCCATTTAGGAGATTTCATTCAGGATGATAACGTACCGGTTCCGGCAGAGGCAGCGGCTTCAACACTATTAAAGGAACAGCTGGTAGAAGTCCTCGGAACGCTGACAGAAAGAGAACAGAAGGTGTTAAGGCTGCGTTTCGGCATGGATGACGGCAGAGCAAGAACCCTTGAAGAAGTCGGCAGAGAGTTTAATGTTACCAGAGAACGTATCCGTCAGATTGAGGCAAAGGCACTTAGAAAGTTAAGACATCCAAGCAGAAGCCGCAAATTGAAAGATTACTTAGACTAATATTAATATAGGAACAATTATGGAAGAACTGAATTTATCAGATAGACTGCGTCTGATTGCCGGTTTGATAAAAAAAGGAAGTAAAGTGGCAGATATCGGTACCGATCACGGATATCTGCCAATCTTTCTTGTAAAGAGTGGAATTACAGACCGTGTGATAGCAATGGACGTCAGGAAAGGACCTCTAAAAAAAGCAGAAGACAATACACGGGCATTTTGTGTGTCCGATCAGATTGAATTAAGACTTTCGGACGGACTGGCAGCACTTGAAAAGGGTGAGGCAGATACCGTTACCATTTCCGGTATGGGTGGAAGACTGATACAGTCGATTCTTACAAACGGTATGGAAAAGCTGGACAAATCAACACGGCTGATTGTATCGCCGCAGTCTGAACTGCGGGAATTCCGGATATTTTTAAAGGAAAAGGGATTTCTTGTTTTAGAAGAACATATGATGACAGAAGATGGTCAGTTTTATGTCATTATGGAATGTGTATACATGGGTGCGGATTATGCACCGCAGACGATCGAGGAAGCAAAGCTTCGGTACGGAGAATCGCTTTTGCGTGAAAAAAACGAGAGCCTGAAAGCATATTTATATAAAGAAAAGCGGATAGCAGAAGGAATTTACACACAGTTATCAGCACGAAACGGACAGGAAGCGGCAGTACAGGAGCGGTTAGGACAGTTACGGAAGGATTTGGATTGCATTGATTTTGCATTAGAATATTATAATTTTGCGTAAAATACGCAGGATGGGAGAAAAAATATGGGTAAGACATTATTTGAACTGGCAAAGCAGGCACAGCCGGATTATCCGCATCAGATTATTCTGGCAAAGGTTGATGGAAAACTTCATGAATTAAAAGATACGGAAATTGAAAATGAAAAGGTAGAATATATTACAACGGCAGCTGCCGTTGGCAACGAAACCTATCGGAGAAGTGTAGTGCTTTTAATGCTGCATGCAATTTATCAGACGGCACCGGAACATTCAATTGATCGTGTGACAATTGAATATTCTATCAGCAAAGGCTTATATTGCAGTTTAAAGGCAGATTTTCAGGTTACAGAAGAGTTCCTTGCAAGGGTAAAGACAAAGATGCAGGAAATTGTTGCGGCAGATATTCCGATTACAAAGCGCATGATTCAGACGAGCGAAGCAGTAAAGCTGTTTGAAAAATACGGCATGGAGGATAAGACCAAGCTGTTTAAATACCGCAGAAGCTCTTATGTAAACATTTATAACCTGGACGGCTTTGAAGATTATTTTTACGGATATATGGCACCGTCTACCGGAATGTTAGGTGTTTTTGATTTGTTTGTGTATGATGAAGGCTTTGTATTACAGCTGCCGGTTAAGGAAGCACCGGAAATTGTACCGGAATTTGCACCGCAGCAAAAACTGTTTCAGGTATTAAAAGAATCAACCCAGTGGGCAAATATGCTGGGAATTGATACTGTGGGCGCATTAAATGAGCATATTACAAATAATGATATGAACTCATTAATTCTTGTACAGGAAGCTCTTCAGGAACAGAAAATTGTTGAAATTGTCAACTCTATTAAAAAAAGAAAAAGTACAAAATTTGTAATGATTGCAGGACCGTCATCTTCCGGAAAGACGACCTTTGCAAACCGCCTGTCCATTCAGCTTCGTGCAAACGGATACAAGCCGCATCCAATCAGTGTGGATAACTACTTTGTAGAGCGTGAGCAGACACCGCTTGACGAAGACGGCAATTATAACTTTGAAGACCTGCATGCGATTGACATCGAGTTGTTTAACCGGCACATGGAGCAGCTTCTGGAAGGAAAGCGTGTCTGTATGCCGACCTTTAACTTTAAGACGGGTAAAAAAGAATACGGAAATGATTATTTACAGCTTGGAGCGGAAGACATTCTTGTTATCGAAGGAATTCACTGCTTAAACGATGAAATGTCCTATATGCTTCCGAAAGAAAGTAAATATAAAATTTACATCAGTGCGCTGACACAGTTAAATGTGGATGAACATAACCGTGTGGCAACAACCGACGGCAGATTAATCCGCCGTCTGGTGCGTGACAGCAGAACCCGTGGTGCGAGTGCTGCACGTACTCTCGGCATGTGGGAATCTGTGCGCAAGGGCGAAGAAAAAAATATTTTCCCGTTTCAGGAGCATGCAGATGCGATGTTTAATTCGGCAATGCCGTATGAACTGTCCGTATTAAAGCCGTATGTAGAACCGCTGTTATTCTCAGTCGGAGAGGACGAACCGGAATATCAGGAAGCAAAGCGCCTGTTAAAGTTCCTTGCGTACTTCCTGCCGTATACCAGTGAAAACATACCGATTAATTCGATTGTAAGGGAATTTGTTGGCGGGGGATGTTTTAAGGTTTGAGTTTTATCAGACCGCACCCTCACCGTCCGGTACTCCAGGTGAGGGTGTCGGGGGTGCTGTAAGCTGTGATTGTTCCGTTTAAATCGGTACGCAGAATTTGAATATCCTGTGCTTCCAAGCGGGAAAGTGTTTTTTGTGCGGGGTGTCCGTAATCGTTGTCTGCGCCGACACTGATAACGGCAAAAGCAGGGTGTACGGCACGTAGAAATTTTTCGGTGGAAGAAGATGCACTTCCGTGGTGGCTTACCATATAGACGTCCGCAGAAAGATCTAAATTCTCATTTAACATGGCGGATTCGCTTTTTGACTGGGCATCGCCAAGGATTAAAAAGCTGTGTGAAGAATCCGTCAGCCGGATACCGAGAGAGCGGTTGTTTTCTTCTTCATAGTCATAGCGGTCGGGGCAGACCACGGTAAAAGAGGCATTTCCTAAAATATAGGTGTCACCGACCTGTGGGTGTACCGGAGTGATATTCTGCTTTTTAAGACAATTTACATAGGACTGGTAAATTTTTGTATCAGCACTGTAATCCGGTGAAAGCACATTGCCAACGTCAAATTGATATAAAGCACCGATAACACCGCTGACATGGTCGGCATCATAGTGTGAAATCAGTACATAGTCAAGTGCAGTAATACCCGCCTGCTGTAAGTAGCTGACTACAAAAGAGGAGTGGGAACGGTCACCGCCGTCAATCAGCATATAATGTCCGTCCGATTCCGCAAGCACACAGTTTCCCTGCCCGACATCTAAAAAGGTGACAGAAAGCGTTGTATTTTCGGGACGGCTTTCTGAATAGGAAAGTGCAGTGTCCTGTTTAGAAGAATTTGTAAATAAACCTTTCAGTGTATCCTGAAAAGAAGTCTTTACGGAAGCTGTCAGGTCGGGATTTAAAAGTCCGATATGGCAGACTAAAACAATAATAAAAACGAAAAGCATCATAAAAGCAGAGAATTTTGTACGGATTCTCTGCTTGTTTTTACGTTGTCTGTGATACATATGAATCTCCATTCTCAAGCAGATTTACTGCCAATACGGTGGCTGCCGTCAGGAACGGTCCGGTCCGAAAAATGTATTCCGGTAAATGCCCGCTTCTTCAAATAACTTGTAAATGTAGTGGCTGTCGCCGGAATCAATATGTTCTTTGACTGCAGTAAGAGAGTTGATATATTCCCCTAAAAGCTGCGAAATAGCCGTCGGATTTGCAGCACAAATCTGTTCCCACATTTCCGGGGAAGAAGCAGCGATCCGGGTGGTGTCCTTAAAACCGCCTGCGGCAAGCAGGTGCATGTAATCTTTATAGTCACCGGTGTCGGCATCTTTAACCAGCTTTGCCAGTGCGGCAGAGACAAGGTGCGGCACATGGCTGATGGCAGCAGCACAGTAATCATGTGTTGCCGGGTCCATGACAATTGGCACGGCCTTGATATCTTTTACAAGTTCGACATAAGAATCTAAATGTTCTTTTGAAGTGTGTGCAGACGGTGTGATAACGTATTTTGCACCACACAGCAAATCAGCATGGGCACTTGTATAACCGGACTGTTCAGAGCCTGCCATCGGGTGTCCGCCGATAAAATTATTTTCCAGACCGGCATTTTTAGCTGCAGTGTAAATGCTTTCTTTTACACTGCCTACATCGGTTAAAATGCAGGAAGACTTGATAAGTGGCTTTAACAGTTCAAAATATTTTGTAATCGTTACGACCGGTGTGCAGATAAAAATGATATCGCAGCCGGAAAACTGTTCATTTACGCAGTCCGTTACTTCATCCAATACACCGTCTTTTTGTGCCTGATAAAGAGGGGAAAGAGAACGGCTGGTAGCAATCATGTGGCACTGCGGGCGGTACGCACGGAGTGCCTTTGCAATCGAACCGCCAATTAATCCAAAACCTATAAAACCAATCTGTAAAATCTCCATACTAATCTCCATTTCTGAGCGACTATGTCGCAAAGATGCGATGAGAAATTCGCGCAGGCGATTTCTCATCTGTATTTTAATGTATAATAACACAAGTAACCTGTTAAAACAAAGTATCACAAAATTAAAAGTATAACTGCATACACTTTAACACTTCAACGTAAAAAATAAAATGCTTATTGACAATGTACTTGAAAAATACAAAAAATGTAGTAAAATAAATCATAACATTTATGAACGTAAACAAATTAACAGGGGTGAGATACAAGGCGTGGTATTTTATACGCATTTGTGAATATTTCATGCCGGAATGGAGTGCATTATGAATAATTACAGAACAGGTGACATCAGAAATATTGGCAGTCTTAGGAGGGCAGTGGGAAGTGGTAAGACAACACTGGTTGAGGCAGCAGCGTTTGCAGGGGAGAATAAGAACTATTTAGGAAGCATTGCGCAGGGCAATACGGGTCAGTGATTTACGATAGCGAGGAACGCAGCCGTTGGATTTTCAATTCATTTATCGGTTGTTCCGGTGGAATGGAACGGTTATAAGATTAATTTCTTAGATGCACCGGGGGCATTGGATTTTGAAGGAGAACGCGAGTCTGCTGCAAGTGCTGCAGATGCAGCGGTCATCGTGATTAATGCCCGCAAAGGCATTGATGCCGGAACATGTGCCGCATGGAAATTATGTGACCGTTATAAACTGCCGAGAGTGATTTTTGTAACAGGCATGGATGATGATACTGCCAGCTACAGGGAGATCGTGGAAGAACTCACAAAGCTGTACGGCGGAAAGATTGCGCCGTTTCATATGCCAATCCGCCAGGATCAGCGTTTGATTGGTTATGCGGATATTACCAAGATGAGCGCCAGAAAATTTACCGGTATCGGAAAATATGAAGATTTCGAGATTCCGGACTACTGTATGGAAAACCTCAATAAATTTAAAGGGATTTTAGATGAGGCAGTGGCTTCGGTTGACGAAGATAATATGGAAAAATATTTTTCGGGTGAAGAATTTACACAGCAGGAAAAGGACAGCGCCCTGCGTGCCGACTGTACGGACGGAAGCATTGTTCCGGTAACGATGGGTTCGGGACTGCATGTACATGGTGTCTATATGCTTTTAGATGTCATTACAAAATATTTTCCGTCACCGTTTTTTACAAAGACCGGTATTAATGTTTATGACAATGAGCTGTTTGACTGCATTTATGATGAAAAAGATTTTCTGGCGGCGCGGGTATTTAAGACGGTATCCGACCCATATCTTGGCAAGTATTCCTTTGTAAAGGTTTATTCCGGTACATTAAAAGCGGACAGCATGATTTTTAATCCGTCTTACGATATGGAAACAAAGATTGGCAGAATTTATAAGGTATGCGGAAAAGAATATACACCGGTGGACAGCATTGTGGCAGGCGATATCGGAGCCATTCCGAAGCTGAACGGATTTTCAACCGGAGATACCATTTCCACAAAGGTGAAGCCGATTAAGCTCGATACGATTGAATTTGCAGTGCCGTATACGGTAAAGCGTATTGTTGTTGATAACAAGCAGAATGAAGAAAAGCTTTCACAGGCACTGGCAAAGATTATGGAAGAAGACAGAACCGTGCTTTGTGAAAATGATACAGAAAACGGTCAGCGTCTGATAAAAGGAATCGGCGAACAGCAATTGGAGATTATTGCGGCAAGACTTGAAAATCAGTATAAGATTCCGCAGGTTCAGCTGACAGCGCCAAAGGTCGGTTATAAAGAAACGATTTGTGCGGAAGCGACAGTAAGATGCCGTTACAAAAAGCAGAGCGGTGGTCACGGACAGTTTGCGGAAGTGCAGATTACATTTTCACCGTCCGGCAACCGTGAAAAAGATTACGTATTTGAAACAGCCGTAGTCGGCGGCGCAGTTTCTAAAAATTATTTCCCGGCAGTGGAAAAGGGAATTGCAGAAAGTGTCAAGACAGGACTGCTTGCAGGGTATCCGGTGGTTGGCTTAAAGGCAGTGCTGACAGACGGCGCGGAGCATCCGGTGGATTCGAGTGAAAATGCATTTAAAATGGCAGCTGTCATGGCATATAAGGAAGCTTATTTAAAGGCATCACCGATTATCTTAGAGCCGATTGCACAGGTAAAAATTTTTGCACCGTCCGTTTATGCGGGAGACATTTCAAATGATTTAAAGACCCGCAGGGCAAGAGTACTTGGCATGATGCCGGCAGAAGACGGAACTTCTTATATAGAAGCCGATGTTCCGGTTGCCGAGCTGGAAGGCTATATGGCAAAGCTTCGCTCCATTACGGAAGGCTATGGTACATTTGCCTACGAATTTGCAAGATACGGACATGCGCCGCAGAATGTAGTGGAGAAGCTGTCCGTAGAATATCAGAAAAACAACGGATAAAAGTAGAATCGGTACTTGACAAAGCGGTTGAATATGATAAAATATTCCTGTTTCGTAGTAAATATTTGAATATATAAAGACTGTGAAAAGGAATAGTAGATTATCGCCGGAATTTTACAGAGAGCTGTCGGAAGGTGCAAGACAGCAGATTCGGATAATTGAACTCGCCTTGGAGTTTCTTTTCTGAAAGGATAAACAGATAGGAAAAGACGATTCATTTCCGTTACCAAATGACTGAGTGCATATGTAGGGCAGCTTACATATGAATTAGAGTGGTACCGCGATTGTAGCCCTTTCGTCTCTAAGTGAGATGAAAGGGCTTTTTATGTGTTTGAAAAAAGGAAGCAAAACAAGGAGGTAAAATCCTCTCCTCGCCTTAGAGGCTCGGATTTTGCTTCGCAAAACAAGGAGGATTAATTTTATGGCAACAACGTATAACCATAAGGCTGTTGAAAAGAAATGGCGTGGAAACTGGGAAGCACACCCAATTAATGTCAATGATGGCAAAAAACCGAAATATTACTGTCTGGATATGTTCCCGTATCCGTCAGGAAGCGGTCTTCATGTCGGTCACTGGAGAGGTTATGTAATCAGTGATGTATGGAGCAGATATAAGATGTTACACGGATACTATGTTATCCATCCAATGGGCTGGGATGCATTCGGTCTTCCGGCAGAAAACTATGCAATTAAGATGGGTGTTCACCCGAAAAAGTCTACGGCACAGAATGTAGCCAATATTAAAAGACAGATTCAGGAAATCGCCGCTGTTTATGACTGGGATATGGAAGTCAACACAACAGACCCGAATTTCTATAAGTGGACACAGTGGATTTTTGTAAAAATGTTTAAAGCAGGTCTTGCTTACGAAAAGGAAATGCCGATTAACTGGTGTCCGTCCTGCAAGACAGGTCTTTCAAATGAAGAAGTTGTAAACGGCTGCTGCGAACGCTGCGGTACAGAAGTAACCAAGAAGAACTTAAAGCAGTGGATGTTAAAGATTACAGCCTATGCGGACAGATTACTCGAAGACCTTGATAAGCTTGACTGGCCGGAAAAGGTTAAGAAGATGCAGTCTGACTGGATTGGACGTTCTTACGGTGCAGAGGTAGATTTTAAGGTAGACGGAACGGATAAGTCTATTACTGTTTATACTACAAGACCGGATACATTACACGGTGCAACCTTTATGGTACTGGCTCCGGAACATGCAATGGCAAGAGAACTGGCAACGGAAGAAACAAAGCAGGCAGTGGAAGATTACATTTACAGAGCTTCTACCCGTTCTAACATTGATAGAATGGCAGATAAGGAAAAGACCGGTGTATTTACAGGTTCTTATGCAATCAATCCTTTAAATGGAAAGAAAGTGCCAATCTGGCTGTCTGATTATGTACTGGCTGATTACGGTACAGGTGCGATTATGTGTGTACCGGCACATGATGACCGTGACTTTGAATTTGCAAAGAAATTTGATATTCCGATTATTCAGGTTATTGCAAAAGACGGAAAAGAAATTGAAAATATGACAGAGGCTTATACAGATGCTGTCGGAACAATGATTAATTCCGGTGACTGGAACGGTATGGAATCTTCTGTATTAAAGAAAGAAGCACCGGAAATGATTGAAAAAATGGGCTTCGGACGTAAAAAGAAGAACTACAAGTTACGTGACTGGGTATTCTCACGCCAGAGATACTGGGGCGAACCAATTCCGATTGTTCACTGCCCGGACTGCGGCTGTGTACCGGTTCCGGAAGACCAGCTTCCGTTACTGCTTCCAGAAGTAGAAAAGTATGAGCCGACCGGAACAGGTGAATCACCGCTTGCAGGAATTGAAGAATGGGTCAACACAACCTGCCCATGCTGCGGAAAGCCTGCTAAGAGAGAAACCAATACTATGCCACAGTGGGCTGGTTCTTCATGGTACTTCTTAAGATATGTGGATAATAAGAATGACAAAGAACTTGTAAGCAAGGAAAAGGCAGATAAGTATCTTCCGGTTGATATGTATATCGGCGGTGTGGAACATGCGGTACTGCACTTACTGTATTCAAGATTTTATACAAAATTCTTACATGATATCGGTGTGGTTGATTTTGATGAACCGTTCAAGAAGCTGTTCAATCAGGGTATGATTGGCAAGAACGGCGCAAAGATGAGTAAGTCCAAAGGAAACGTTGTATCACCGGATGATTTAGTAAGAGATTACGGCTGTGATTCATTAAGAATGTATGAACTGTTTGTCGGACCACCGGAACTGGATGCAGAATGGGATGACAGAGGAATTGACGGTGTACACAGATTCCTGTCAAGATTCTGGACACTTGTAGAAGATAACGCAGATAAGAATTTCAATGAAACAGATGAAATGGTGAAGTTAAGACATAAGATGGTTTATGACATTACAAACCGTCTGGAAAACTTCAGTCTGAACACAGTTGTCAGCGGTTTCATGGAATACACCAACAAGCTGGTTGACCTGACAAAGAAGCAGGGCGGCATTGATAAAGAAACAATGGAAACGATTGTTACGCTCTTATCTCCGTTTGCACCGCATGTTGCAGAAGAACTTTGGGAAGTATTAGGACATAACCAGAGCATTTTTGAAAGCACACAGTGGCCTTCATTTGATGAAGAAAAGATGAAGGATAACGAGATTGAAATGGCAGTTCAGGTAAATGGTAAAGTAAAGGCAAAGGTAACACTTTCTGTTGACGAAACCAAAGAATCTGCACTGGCTAAGGCAAAAGAAGCACTTGGTGATAAGCTTCCTGCAAATGTTGTAAAGGAAATTTACGTACCGGGTAAGATTATTAACATTGTCGGTAAGTAATTAAAAAGAAAATATTTTAAAATATAAGCTGCCCCACGGAATTCAGACCGTGGGACAGTTTATATTTATTAAATGTGTTATATTGCGTTGGAAATGCTGAAAGGAAAACGGTTATTTACGGTTTTCCAGTAAAAACTCCAGAAATCTGCGGGCAGCAGAATTAATCGGGGTGTGGTTGTTGGTGATTACGACAACATCACGATTAGGGAGTGGTTCTGTCAGCTCAATCGGAAAGACAAGTTCCTTTTCAATGGCTTCCAAAGCAAGCGATTTTGGATAAAAACCAATACCGAGATTATGGGTAATCATCGGAAGTACCTGGTCGGTCATGGCAGCTTCCATATCCGGCTCAAAAGGAAGGTCGTGCTCCATAAAGAAACGGCTGTAATGCGTGTGTGTGGAACTTCCCTCACAAAGTCCGATTAAAGGCATTTCGGAAATATCCTCCAAATAGTGAACCTGCTGTGCAAACTGCTTATATTTCGTGCCGCCCAGCAGTATTTCATCATAAGAAACCAGCTTTTCCTGATGCATGTGCTTATGTACC
>ENA-OQHF01000710-OQHF01000710.1-human-gut-metagenome-genome-assembly--contig:-NODE-710-length-19467-cov-2.554860_pt1 | contig 19467 bp, 25 predicted proteins | sample MGYA00242559_ERZ504709 | MGnify/ENA primary metagenome ERZ504709 (study PRJEB26092, sample SAMD00036203) | human gut metagenome | host: Homo sapiens | study: EMG produced TPA metagenomics assembly of... | reverse complement strand
TTTTTGGAATTTATGATACAGTTAAACCGTGCCGCCATGCATGATGTCATTGAATTTATCAATAGATTCTGCCTCCGACGAAAAAATTATCGCTGTGTTAAATTATCTTGGCGAACATCTGACGGAAGACATCTCCATTGATACTTTGTCTGCGCATTTTTTCCTAAGCCGCTCTTATCTGATGCACACATTCAAAGAGCAGACCGGCTACACGATCGGCAATTATCTCTCGACCAAAAGACTGCTTCTCGCAAAGGATCTGATTGCGGAAGGGGCACCGATCACCGAGGTCTGCTATGCATGCGGTTTTAAGAATTATTCGACCTTTTCGCGCGCATACAAAAAAAGTTTTGGAGAGGCCCCACGCGAGTCTCTCCAAAACCTGAAATCCTAGCATCTAACTTTTTCTCACACTTATTGTATGAACAACAGCGTTTGCATCTTACTGGCGCTCTGCCATCTCATTCATGAGCGTCGGTATGAACTGTTTCTTTCTTGAAACGATTCCCTCTAATAAAATGCCCCCACTGCGTTCTTCTTTGCGGAACGCAGCTCCTAAAAATTTTGCCTGCATTTTCCCCGTCAAAAATAATCTTTGAAGATTCCTCTAAGATATCTGTCAGCATAACATAGACCATATCGATCTTCTTTTCTGCAAGCACCTGCACCATAAACGGACGTATCTGCTCTGCTACTTTGTCTAACTCTTCCCGGCTCATGGCACTGATCTGCGCTACGCCAAAATCACAGTCATCGGTATGGAAAATTTTGAAATCCTGATAAAAAATCTCTTCTGTCGTTTTCCCACTGAAATTACTGCCCGCCTGGAACATATTTTTCGCATAAGTCTCAATATCCACTTCCGCGATCACTGCAAGAGCCTCCGCAACTGATTTATCTAACGGAGTACATGTCGGTGAACGGAACATCAGCGTATCGGAAATAATTGCAGACAATAAAAGACCTGCGATCTGTTTCGGCACATCCACACTCTTTTCCTGATACATCTGATAAATGATCGTAGATGTACATCCAAGCGGCTGGTTTCTAAAATATACCGGTGAAACTGTCTCAAGACTGCCGAGACGATGGTGATCAATGATCTCTAAGATCTCAGCCTCGTCAATCCCGTCTACCGCCTGCGCCTTCTCATTATGATCAACAAGTATCACCTGTTTTTTCTGCATATTCATCAAATTACGGCGTGAAACCATTCCGGCATAATTACCGTTTTCATTTAAGATTGGGAAATCACGGTGTCTGATTTTTGACATCGTCTCCCGCACTTCATCGACATAGTCTTCAATTCCGAATGTGATGATATTTTTCTGTGTCATAAACTGTTTGATCGGCATACTCTGATTAATAAGACGCGCCACAGAAAAAGTATCAAACGGTGTCGTAATAATGATGCAGTCATGTTTTTCTGCCAAAGTGCGCACGTCCTCGCCGACTTCGATTCCTCCACCGATGATCAGACAGCTCGCATTTGACTCGATTGCCTGCTTCTGCGCCTCTTCCCGGTCACCTAAGATTACCATATCATCATCCTCGATATAGTCTGCCATATATTCCGGATTTGAAGTAGCTACCACTACCTTTCCCCTTACAAAATAGGCATGTTCATTCCCTACAATAATCGTTCCATCTAATGTTGCGGCAATATTTTTATACTGTGTTCGTGCCTGGGATAACACATGATTATCAAAAACGTCCATGTAAGACGTTGCAATATCCTTCGTAACAATGATTCCTTCGAGTTTTCCAAACTGATTGGTTACCGGAAGTGTTACAACCTCTAATTTTTTCATGGTCTCCCATGCACGTCTTAAGGAAATCTGGCTGCTTACGCCTGCCGTTCTTCTGAAATTGATATCCTTAATCTGTGTTCCCGCATAGGTGACTAACTCCGGCTCCTGTGCTCCAAAATAATCCAGCACATAATGTGTCTCCGCATTTACTGCTCCGGCACGTTTTGCCACATAGGTTTTATCGTTTTCTGTCTGATTTTTTAAATATGCATAAGAGAGAGCTGCACAAATAGAATCCGTATCAGGATTTTTGTGCCCTACAACCCAAACTTTTCTCTTTTCTGCGCTCATGAAATTCCTCTCTTTACCTAAAAAATAGCAGCTATTATATTGATTGCTGCAAAATTCACTTTTCTTATTTTAAAAAAGAAAGAAACAGACGCTGGCAATGCCGGCGTCATGTTGTATACCATTAAAAGTGAAATACTCCCATAGAGTATAAAATAAAAATAATCAATACTACAAAATTTAAGATTGAAAACCAGGACAACAGCTTCACATAACCTTTGACAGAGTCCACACCACCCTCCATCTCGTCCATTTTTTCGATCTTGGAATCAAACTCATTGAACAGATCCTGTATGTTGCGATAACATTTGACATTTTCCGTGTGTACTTTTTCAGAAAGATCCGTCTTAATGGACTCCAACTGTGACGTTGCATTCTCTAACAGTTCTTTGACCTCCGCAATCTGTCCCTCGCTGAGCTTCTTATTTGCAATCGCCTGTTCCTCTAAGAACTGTTTGTTCGCAGCGATCTGTTCTTCATTTAATTTCCGGTTAGAAGCTGTCTGTTCCTCATTCATCCTGCGATTTAAGGCAATCTGTTCCTCACTGGTCTTTCGGATATCAGCCACCTGTCCGCTAAGACCTGCCTCAATCTCAGCCATTTTCGTCGTCACTTTATCCGCAAGCGCATCTACCTTTCTTCCAAACTCAGTAACGATCTTGTCCGCCTCTTCCTGACGTTCTGTTAAAATATGTTCTAACTCCTGTGCTTTGCCGGCTCTCTCATCCACAAGTGACTGCAGTTCCGCTGCCTTACTCTCCTTTGCCTCTAAAAGCACCTGAAGCTGTTTTGCTTTCTCGCGAAACTCATCGATCTGACTGATCAGTAAATCTTCATTTTCCACGTCCTTTTGTGTCCTTTCCTGTTCCTGCGTGTGCATCTGTCCACTCTCTTCCGGCTTATTCCGGTTCAAAAGTCGTACATTCTGCGGCACCATCCGCTTTTTCCGGGGTTGAAGCTGTCTGAATACCATCTGCCATAAACCAGCCATCTGTGTTCACTTCTTCCCCCTTTCTGATTTTTCTGCACTACATCCCAGTATACTGACCTGTTGATATTCCATTAAATACCAACAGGTCAGCATACTATGGTTATTCTATCATTATCATTTTTCTTTGTAAACAATAAATTATTTTCCATTATGTTAAACATGTGGACTGTGAAACTTTATATTTTCATTAAAAATCGTATAGATGACAAAGAAGCGATTCCAACCGGAACCGCCTCTGTCAAAAAAGGGGATTATTTTTTCTTAAATATGATTTCATTCACAAATATTATGTTTTTGATATCTACATAATTTTTTGAACTCATCAGCTACGAACTGGACTTTTGTTCCAATGACAACCTGAACAGCTGTTTTACTTGGTCTGATAACACCAGCAGCCCCTGCTGATTTGATTTTCTTCTCATCTACTAAAGAACTGTCTTTTACTTCAAGCCGAAGTCTTGTAATACAGTTATCAATACTTTTAATATTTGCTGCACCACCAACGCCTTCTAAAATTGCTGCCGCTACAGTTGTATAATCACTGCTCCCAAGGTCGACATTTTTCTCTGCTTCCACATCATCGTCTTCTCTACCAGGAGTTTTCAGATCAAACTTTGTGATAGCGAAACGGAATACAACATAAAATACAATAAATGCTGCAATACCAAGTGGAATGATCATCCAGGTATTCTTCGCTGCCGGAAGGGTTGCAGAGAAAAGAAGGTCTGTTGCTCCAGCAGAGAAACTAAAACCTGCTCTAAATCCAACTAATACCGTGATCACTGTGAAGATACCATATAATAATGCGTATACAACATAAAGTGCCGGTGCAAGGAACATGAACCCAAACTCAAATGGCTCTGTAACACCACAGACAAATGCACAGACAGCTGCGGAGGCAACCAGACCGATTGCAACTTTCTTCTTATTACTCTTAGCCGTCTGAATCATAGCAAGAGCTGCACCCGGAACACCGAACATCATACATGGGAAGAATCCAGACATATACATACCTAAATCCCATGTTACATCTGCAGACGTCTCGCCTGCCCAGAAATGTTGTAAATCCCCAAGTCCGATTGTATCGAACCAGAATACATTGTTCAGTGCATGATGTAATCCGGTTGGAATCAGCAATCTGTTTAAGAACGCATAAATACCTGCACCAACAGGACCAAATCCAACAATTCCTTCACCGATTGAAACTAATGCTCCAAATAATAAAGGCCAGATGAATAATAAGATTGCGGATACAATGATAGAAACAACACCTGAAACGATTGCTACACAACGCTTACCACTGAAGAATGATAACCAGTCAGGTAATTTTGTACCTTTGAATTTGTTGTAGCATGTTGCACCGATGATACCGGCAAGGATACCGATAAATGGGTTTGCAATCTTACTGAATGCAAGCACTTTTGTCTCATTCTCTGCAATTACCGGCATTAACGTTGTAACAACCCCTGTAGAAAGAAGGTTTGTCATCATTAACCATGATGCCAAAGCTGCAAGAGCTGCTGTACCATCATTATCATCTGCCATACCAACGCCGACACCGATAACAAAAAGAATTGCCATGTTATCGATCAAAGCTCCTCCTGCTTTTACAAGGAAGAAACCGATCATCTGAACGATACCGGAAACATCGCCCCCCTGCATGGTAGATGGACATAGTGCATATCCAATACCCATTAAGATACCACAGATTGGAAGACACGCTACAGGAAGCATTAATGCTTTTCCCAATTTCTGTAAATACTTCATCATAATAAAAGCTCCTCCTTTTTTTTATCCCTTTTCATTTTATTTTATGCCGTTATAAGTACGGCTAAAATACATTTTAATCTCCATTCTTGCGTGTGAAAAATCTTATTTTTCACACTAACAACTGTATATTGCGCTTTATTTATTTAGAATCAATACTGTGTCGCCAGGTTCTACTTCCTGATCTGTCACTGTTTCCACTGTCTGATAATCTGATGTATTGCACACAACCACAGGCGTGATCACGTCATAACCGGCTTTTTTTACTGCGTCAAGATCAGCCTCTATCAACAGTTCTCCCTTTTTCACAGAATCACCATTGCCTTTATATGCAGTAAAATGTTCTCCCTTTAATGCAACCGTATCAAGTCCTATGTGTATGAGCAGTTCTACACCTTCTGAAGTCGTCATACTTACTGCATGCATCGTATCAAATAACATCTCAATCGTACCATCGGCCGGTGCATATATCCTGCCTTCCGCAGGAATAATTGCAACACCTTTTCCTAAAATCTCCTCTCCAAAAGTTGGATCACTTACATTACTGATCGCAACCGTTTTTCCTTTTTCTGCTTCCTCAAAACACATCTCACAGCGTCTGACTTCCTGTTTCATCGGTGTGGATAAAAATTCTTTTTTCCGATATTTACCGCCTAATAATTTTAAATACACCGATATCCGACGATCACATCGCTGCCGCACAATGCATGATCTGCCTGTGGAGTCATCATTTCCCGGTTCCAGGTCCCATTCCCACGATATAAATTTACTGCTCATCGATCCTGTACTCCTTTGCCAGTTCTCTTTCCAATTTCCAGTCGTATTTTACAATTGCGATCGTCATACCATTTTCTGCCTGCTTCCGCAAAATGAAAGTTCCTTCTTCGTTTGCCGCTTTCATTGCAGCCCGCTCGCAGACATTGTCCACGCCTGTCTTTTCTTTCACAAAGGAGGACTCCTGAAAGTCTCCCTTTACCTGTTTTAACTCCTCCGCGGAATAGGTTAAAAACGGAATCCGGTTTGCCATGCACCACCTCAGCAGGCCTTCCTCCTCTTTTTTCAGATCAATGGAAGCTGCTGCGCGCACAAGTCTTTTTTCAATGCCTGCATGATCCAGCCACTTTTGTATAAATGCATCCAGTTCTTCAAAGCTTTTTCCCCTGCGGCAGCCGATTCCTAAAATATATTCTCTCGGCTGCAATCCGAGTACTCCCTGCTCTAAGTCTGTTTTCTCTGATGAGATCACAATATCCGGCGTTTTTCCATCCAGTATTTTGGCTGAGACTTTTGCGATCCCCTCCCGGTTATAAATGGAAAGACCACATTTTTTTGCAAACAGATCCACAGAAAACGTATGATTCACATCGGTTGCCGTTGTGATGACCGGAATCCCGCCAATCTGTCCTGCAATCTGTTCTGCAAGCTCATTGGCGCCTCCCATATGCCCGGAAAGCAGTGGAATCACAAACGTCCCTGCCTCGTCTGCCACAACCACCGGACTGTCACTCAGCTTATCCGACACAAATGGTGCGATCATGCGCACTGCAATGCCGCAGGCTCCAATTACAACGATGGCATTTTTCTCTGCAAACTGCTGTCTTGTCCAGTCAGATAGCGATAATCCAAGGTTTTTTGCTTCTTCCGTTTTCGTGTTCACAAAAGCCTGTCTGATTTTTTCTGCTAGTTTTGTTCCGTTCTCTGTAAACGTAATGATACTGATATTCATTCTTTTTCCCTTGATTTTTTTATCTTACGAAATTCCGTCTCAAAATCCGGCGCATACAGTCTGGATTTTCCATAATGCTGATGTGCCACAATATCTCCCACGATGATCAGCGCTGTTTTTGTAATGTCATGCGCTTTTGCCGTCTCTTCTAACTGTTCCACCGTGCACAGATACGCTTCTTCCTCCGGCCAGGTCGCCTTGTATACAATCGCCGCCGGTGTGTCTTTCCCATACCCGCCTGCGATCAGCCGTCTGCCCAGTTCTCCCAGCATTCCTGTACTTAAATAGATTGCCATGGAAGCATGATGTGCTGCAAAACTCTCAATGCTCTCTCTCTCCGGCACTTTGGTTCTGCCTTCCATGCGGGTAATGATCAATGACTGGGACACTTCCGGCAAAGTATATTCCAGATTTAACAAAGCTGCAGCTCCAAAACAGGCGCTTACTCCCGGACAGCTTTCATACAAAATACCTTTTTCATCCAGCAGATCCATCTGTTCCCGCACTGCTCCGTAAATGCTCGGTTCCCCAGTGTGAAGCCGCACGGTCGTAAGCTTTTGTTTTTCTGCCTCTTCCATGACAGCGAGTACCTCTTCTAAGGTCATGTATGCACTGTTATGTATCTCACACTCTTTTTTGCAATAAGATAAAAGTTCCGGATTCACAAGCGAACCCGCATAAATCACCACATCCGCCTTTTCTAACAGACGCATTCCACGTACCGTGATAAGATCTGCCGCTCCAGGTCCTGCTCCCACAAAATAAACCATTGTTTTGTTTCCTTTCTTATAAATCACATCAATTCCTGTAAAAACTTCTCTGCCCCAGCGGACTTTGCCAGCTCTCCAAATTCATTGGAGTAAAGAATAACCTCGATCTGCATTTTTCCTGCCGCCCGTTTGTTCAGATAAAACATGATTTTTGACAGCAGCTCCTGCATCACAGCATCTTTTTTTCCACAGGCATCCAGTTTCCTGACTGCTTCTTCCGTGGTGACACATTGCAGGATTTCCTCTAAAACCGGATAAGGCACCTGATTTCTCACAGAAGCTGCGGCAAGCACTTCCATACGGCAGTCTCCCTCTCTGGAATGTGTGTTCATGATTCCTCCTGCCACTTTCACAAGCTTGCCGATATGTCCTGTGAGCAGCATTTTTTCAAATCCAGTGGTGATCGCCATATCAATGGTGTCTCCGATAAAATTACTGCACTTTACGCTCCGGTCAAGGTCGTAACCATATGTTTTTTTCATGTAATCCAACCCGTAATTACCGGGCGAAACAGCGGCGATTCCATAACCTTCTGCCTTTTTCTGGTTCAATTCCACTTTGATCGTATCAAGAAGCGCCTGACTGCTCATCGGTTCTACGATCCCGGAAGTTCCCAAAATGGAAATTCCCCCGACGATCCCAAGTCTCGGATTAAAGGTCTGCTCCGCCAAACGTTCTCCGTCGGGCACCGAGATCGTGATATGAAGTTCTCCGGAGAAATCTGCCAATGCGCATACCTCCTGCACTTCTTTTTCGATCATTTCCCGCGGCACATGATTAATGGCTGCATTTCCGACCGGCTGGTCTAATCCGGGTTTTGTCACTCTGCCAACACCCTTTCCACCGTCAATGCAAATGACTGCCCTTTTTTCCTGCATCGCTTTCACATGAATGCCTGAAAATTGTCTGTTATTCTGCCCCGGTATTTTTTTCTCCCCATCTGCAAAACGCACTGTGGAAAAAATGAGTGTCCCGGATGTAATATCGGGATCATCTCCACCATCTTTTCGTACTGCGCAGGTAACTTCTGTTTCACTTCTTGTAATTTCAAGTATCTCCGTTTGAAACAGAATCCCTTTCGGTGTCTGTATTGTTATATTTTGTTTTAACTTTCCTGTCAGCAGCATATATGCTGCTGCTTTCGAGGAAGCCGCCGCACAGCTTCCTGTTGTAAATCCATATCGCATCATTCATCCACTCTTGCATGATTTTCTTATGGTCTGCACGGCAACTCAGCAGGCCAGTGAATCCATTACTTAAATTTACATTTAATTTCCATCTTGAAGTTCATATAAAAGTGCATTGCAGATTGCCGCTGCAATGTTACTGCCACCTTTTCTTCCCCGGTTGATAATATACGGTACATCCGTTTTTAAAATCAGATCCTTTGCAGCCTCCACATTCACAAAGCCAACCGGAACCCCGATAATAAATGCCGGGCGGTATTTTCCACTCTTTATCATTTCATATAATTCGATCAATGCTGTCGGCGCATTGCCTATGGCAAAGATCACCGGCTTTTCTATCTGTGCTGCTTTTTCCATGCTCACAGCTGCCCTTGTGACACCGCGCTCTTTTGCAATCTTTGCCACCTCTTCCTCAGCCATAAAACAGTGTGCCTTTCCTCCGTATTTTGCCAGTTCTTTTTTATTCACGCCGGCAAGTGCCATGTTTGTATCGGTGACAATGTCTGCACCATTTTGTACAGTTTTTTTGCAATCCCGACCGCATGGGCGGAATAAGTCATGGTCTTTGCATAATCAAAATCTGCGCTGGTATGGATGGCTCTCTTCGTCACAAGCTCCTGCTCTTTTGGAAGAACGATTCCTTTTTCCTCCAGCTCTTTTGAGATTATGGCAAAGCTTCGTTTTTCGATATCCTGTGGTCTGACGTATTCTATGTTTTCCATCTGATCCTCCTTACTTTCCTGCAGTGTTGATATGGGTGATTGCGAAACGCTTTATAATCTATCTCGAATTGTGAAAAATCAACAAAAACATTCAAGACACGCTCTCGCTATGTGTCACTCGCAGCGGTACTAAGAAGCCAGTCACGACTTGCAGTCGCACCTGCCTTCTAAGAACCGGCGGTTTCCCCAATGTCTTTCATGTCTTTTTGTTGATTTTCACAATTTAATTTATCACTTTGAAGAGTTTTCGCATTTATCCACAATTGTATCCTTTAATTGCGCAATCAATTTTTCATTCTCTTCATGTGTCTTCACTGCAATACGATAGTATCCTGTACGTAGTCCCCGGTAATTGCTGCAGTCACGAATTAAAATTTTTTCTTCAGCAAATCATTATAGAGCTGACGCTCTGTCTTTATGAGCAGGAAATCTGCTTCCCCGGGGTAGACTTTGATTCCCAGCTTTTCCAGTTCCGCCGTTAGATATGCACGCTCTTTTCCAATGTATGAAATGGTTTTGTTACAGTATTCCGTCTCATCCAATGCCGCACGTCCTGCTGCCTCCGCAATGATTGAGATGTTCCACTCCGGCAATTGATTGAAAATCTGCCCTGTCTTGTTCTGGCTGCCACAGAATAAGAAGCCCAGACGCACACCCGGGATCGCATATAATTTTGTGAAAGCCTTCACAATGATGACATTTGGATATTCCTGCATGGAATGTGTTTCAAAAAAATCCCTTTTTCCTTGTAAATTCCAGAAAACATTCATCTATCACAACGGTTATCTTTTTTTCCCGGCATCTGTCACATATTTTTTCCAGCAGCACGTCTTCTATTGTATTGCCAACCGGATTATTCGGGTTCGCCAGAAATAATAAATCCACATCCTCCTGCAATTCCTGCAGAAACGCTTCGGTCAGGCAGAAACCGTCCCTCTCTTTCATCTCATAATAGGAAACCTCTGCCTCTGTCACGTTTGCGGCTTTCTCATAACCATAAAAGGACGGCACCGGTATTACAATTTTTCCCGGTTTGATTGCATGGACGATTGCCATAAATAACTCAGATGCTCCGTTTCCGCACAAAATATGTTCCTCCGGGATGTGATAGTATGCTCCGATTTTTTCGATCAGTTTTGCATGGTGAATGTCGGGGTAATGCTCACAGAGTTCCAAAGATTCCTGCATTGCCTCCTTCACTTTTTCCGGTATTCCAAAAGGATTGATATTGACCGAAAAATCCAGTTCTATTTCATTTTGATAGATGTCTCCTCCGTGTATGACCGGACGCATTTTCTCTCCTCCTCTCTGTCCTAAGAAATAAGCAGGATGATCCAAAGTACCGACAGACAGATTGCTTCACACAAGATAGCCGTCGCATACAGTAACCGGTCTGCGCGCTTAATATCCTCTGTCTCCACCGCTCTTTCTGCATCCCCGATATAAGGCTTTTCCACGATTTTGCCAAAATAGCTTGCATTTCCCGCAAGCCTGATTCCAAGGGCACCTGCACACACCGCTTCCGTCTGTGCCGAATTGGGGCTCGCATGTCTGTAGCGATCTCTCTTAAAAATATACCATGCCCGCTTTCCGTCAAACTCTTTTCCACATAAAAAACAGGAAACCACCATGAGCAGTGCGCTGATCCTTGCCGGGATGTAGTTTACGATATCATCCAGTCTTGCCGCAGTTCTGCCAAAATACAGATATCTGTCATTCTTATATCCTACCATGGAATCCATGGTATTGACAGCTTTGTAGAAAAATCCAAGGATCGGACCGCCGATCGCTGTGAAAATCATCGGTGCGATCACGCCATCCGAAGTATTCTCTGCCACAGTCTCGATCGCAGCCTTTGCAACGCCTGTCTCATCCAGACATTCCGTGTCTCTGCCAACAATCATGGATACCGCTTTCCGTGACGCCGCAATATCCCCTTTTTTCAGTTCCTGATAGACTTTCATACTCTCCACCTTCAGGCATTTCGTGGCAAGGATCTGGTAGGTCATAATGCTCTCGATCACAGCACCAAGATAAGGATGCAGTCTGTATGCGCCAAGTAAAAGCACAGCTGTCACAAACACCGTACTGCTCAAAACTACAAGTACAAGCAGCATTCCCCTCCTTTGTTCCTGCTCCGGTGTGGTATGTTTTTCTTCTGTTTTGCTGCCGAGAAGTCTCTTTTCCAGAAAACTGATCCAGTTTCCGATCAGACGGATCGGATGCGGCAGCCAGTAAGGATCTCCAAGCAGCAGATCCATGAGAAATCCCACCAGCATGGCGGCAATATGATAAATCATGATTTAATTTCCTTTCTTATCTATTGTAAATGTTCACTTTTTGAGTCCTCACATCCTATCTTAGTCAGACTTGTTATCTTCCAACTGCCCTGGATCCATTCCAGCACAGTTTCATATCCTTCCCCGTTTTTCACCTGAAAATCAAAATATTCCACTCCGGTAAGACTGCTTAACACCGCCATGATCGTACCGCCATGCACTACGGTCACAACTGGGATTTCTGTTCCACGATCACTGTTCAGATATCGCGGATCTGTGTCGTTTTGTATTCCGGTGTTCTTTTCTGATCTTTTTAAAATATCAGACATCATCCGGTCAAAACCTTCCATGGAACGCCGGATAAACTGCTCTCTTGACTCTCCGCCGGGAAATGGCAATGTTCCATTGCTGTCGATCCACTTCTGATAGCAGGGATCATCCTTTAATTCCTCATAATTTTTTCCCTCAAACTGCCCGAAATCCATCTCCTTCCATTCCGGGATCAGGATTGGATTCCTCTCAAAAAGCAGTTCCGCTGTCTGAACGCAGCGTTTCATCGGAGATGTATACAAAAATTCCGGTGGACTGGAAAAATATTCCTTCTTTTTTTCCTGCAAAAGATGGATTCCTGTTTCAGACAACGGTTCGTCTGTTTTTCCAAGATAACGGTGTTCTCCGTTCGCCTGTGTCATGCCATGTCTGATCCATGTGATTTTTACTTTTATTTTATCTTCTGTCCCATTCCACATATGATGCGCTCCACTGTCTCCGCTTCCTCTGCAAGCCGGATCAATAATCTGCCGACACGTTCCCTGTATTCCCGCTCCTGCTTCTCCATCGGTACAATGCCGTTGCCGATCTCGTCGCAGATAAAGATACAATCCGGGTGCTCCTTATAATATTGCAGCACGATCTCTTCCGCCGGTTTTCCCTCCTGTAAAAGCTGTTTCACCCAGAGATGCAGGTCATTTACAACCGGTACCTTCTGCCCTTTCAGTTTTTCCTGCACATAGGCAAGCTTGCCCTGCGCATATCCTCCGATATATAATTGCATGCTTTTTCTCCCCTTCTGCCGAATACTATTTTAAAAGTTACAAGAAATATCCGGCCACCGCAACCGCAGCTGCCGCAGCCGCCTCACAGACTGTCACAAAAAATCCGGCCGTGTCACCTGTGATACCACCAAGCTCTTTGTAACTTTTCTTTTTAAAATAAAAGAAACTGAGCAGCGCCGCCCCGATTGCCGCGGCTCCATACCATCCGGATACGAGCAGCATAAGTACCACACAAAGCGCTGCCTGAAAATATAAGGCTGCTTTTACCCTGACTTTCTGTGCACTGGAAGCAAAGGTATACAAAAGCCCCTCTTTTTTTGCCGGCTGCAATGTCATAACTGCAATCCCATCTAAAGCATCTCGCCGAAAAAATACGGCTGCCACTGCAGACACTGCCTTTTGGGTATGTATTTCTGAAATTGCTGCGATATCGATCATATAATAAAGAGCCAGCATGATCGCCGCAAACGCACCGATATGGGAATCTTTTAAAATCTCCAGCTTTTTTTCCCGGCTCTGGTACGAATGAAATGCGTCCATCGTGTCCATGTACCCATCCACATGAAATCCACCGGAGATCATTAACGGAATTGCCGCACCGATCAGTGCATAGCAGACATTTCCTACCGCAAATTTCTCACATAACACCGCCCATCCGAAAAAAAAGCAGTCCGATCACCCCACCGATCCACGGAAAAAACGCACATCATATACTCCATGTCCTCTTCCTTCCACTCGAACTGCGGCACGGGGATTTTAGAATAAATGGAAAATGCGATTGCCATCGCTTTTAATAATTTCATAACTTCATCCTTTCAGCTCCACCGGAATTCCAACCACGACCTCTGCCACCCGGTCTGCCAGATGCGCAAGTGCTGCATTGATCCTGCCAAGTGCTCTCAAATACTCCATTGTTCCGGCGTCATAGATTACACCATCCTCAAATACATTGTTCGTGACGATCACAAGGTTGTCGAGTTTCTGTGAAAGAGTCTGTATCTCAGATACAATTTTTTCAACTACTTCCTCCTCGGATTTCATGCCGTCTTTCGTGAACATTTCGTTTGCTGTGAGATTTGACATACACTCAAGCAGTGCCGATTTCTTTTCTGAGCTGCACTGCCCTTTCCTCTCTGCTTCCTGCCGGTATTGCGCCTGCCCTGATTCTCCAGCACCTACAAACTGGATTTTTCCTACATTCATCGGGCTTTCGATCGTAAGAAACCCTTTTCCTGCCCGCAGTTTCCGATGCCGCTCTACTTTTTTTTCGCCCTCTGCATCATAAATCTGCATGGTCGCAATATAATATCTGATTCCTTCGCAGGAATACAGCAGGCTTTCTGCATATGCAGATTTTCCGCTGCCGCTTCCCCCTGTCACCAATGTGATCATCCTGATAACTGCACCTTTCTGTCACATGTAAAAAAATATGTTCACACTGACTTTATCAAAACCTGTGATACTCCTCAATTTTAAAATCGCCAAAAGTAGCCCCTGTCTCATATAAACTCATGGCAATATCTAACAGGGAAAACATCATGACTGCCCCCGTTACCCTCTCCTAAATGCAAGTCCTGCATCCAGAACCGGAGAAAGCCCCAGCTCCCGCATCAAAAAGTTCCGAAAGCCGGTTCCTTTCCTTTGTGGGAGGGAATGATAAAATTCTTTTGTTCCCGGACAAAGCCGCTCTGCTGTAAGCGCTGCCACCGCACTGATGACACCGTCTGCCACGATCGGCATATGGTATTTTGCACCACCTAAAAACACACCGCAAAGCCCTGCGATATCCAGCCCGCCGACCGAGCATAAAATACGCATCGGCTCAGTCTCTCTCAACTGATATTTTTCCAGTGCCTCTGAGATCACTTGTCTTTTTCTGACAAGCCCTTCATCACTTAATCCGGCGCCCCGCCCTGCCACGATCTCCGGCGGAACGGAAAGCAGAGCTGCTGCCATCGCTGCACTTGTCGTCGTATTGCCAATTCCCATCTCTCCGGTACCAAGCAGCGTATATCCAGCTTCTTTGCACTCTTTTACAAGTTCCATCCCAACCCGGACCGCCTGCATGGCTTCTCTCTCTGACATCGCAGGTTTTAACAGAAAATCATTTGTACCTTTTTTTACTTTTCTGCTGATGACTCCCGGAAAAATCCGGTCGGTGTTCACACCGATATCCACCGGAAAAATCTCTGCGCCAACAGCTTTCGCCATTTTGCAGACCGAAGTATTTCTTTTTCCGAGATTCTCTGTCACCGCTGCCGTGATCTCCTGTCCGGACTGGCTGATGCCTTCCGCCACAACGCCATTATCTGCGCACATGACGATCACTGCTTTTTTCGCAATATCAATCTCTGGCGACCCAAGGATTGCCCCGATCCTTGCAAGAAGTCCCTCAAACTCCCCCAGACCATCCAGCGGTTTTGCCACACAGTCCCAGTTTGCTTTGATTTCCTGCCCGATTTTTTTATCCGGTTCCTCTATTTTAAATTCCATTATTTTTCCTCTTTATGCACTGCACATTTTCGTTACTGTTCACTCGTACATCGTTCCAGTAACAACAGTTCTGTTTTAAATCGCAGCTTCCCGTAGCATCGCATACACTGCTTCCATATCCATGGACTCCCGCAGACCGTCTGCAAGTTTATCATACTGCATCTGTTTAAACTGCCCGTAACTTATCATCTGCCCGGTATCCAGCACCACACCCTTCCGTTCAGCCAGGATACCAACCAGTGTCTCTGCCAGCGTTCCCTCGTCAAAAATGCCATGAACATACGTTCCATATACATTGCCGGAAAAGATTCCGTCGTATTTTACACTGCCATCCGCTTCATTTTGTATTCTGCACATGTAACGCTTCTCATTACCTCTGCTTTTCGGATCTATGACACACTCACTGTCTACGATATTTCCACTGTCTACGGTACTGCCCATGTGGATCTCGTATCCGCGCACGCTCTTTCCGGAAAGTCCGGAGAGTGCTCCGGAAATTTCTCCAAAAGTTCCCGTTACCTGTGTTCTTGTTTTTTCCTGTTTCAGCTCGGTCGCAGCCGGAAGCAGTCCCATACCTTTCATGCTTCCACCGTTTTCCACCTGATATGGATCACGGATCGTCTCACCCAGCATCTGATATCCGCCACAGATCCCAAAAACAATGGTATCCTGCGCTTTCTTTTTGATCAGCGCCTCCAGACCATTTTCCCGCATCCATTTCAGATCGGCCATTGTATTTTTACTGCCCGGGAGCACTATCATGTCCGGGTGGTGTAAGTCTCTCACACTGTCCACATAGCGCACGGAAACCTGCCCGATCTGCTCTAAGACAGACAGATCCGTAAAATTGGAAATTCTTGGATAACGGATGACTGCAATATCGATCAGGCCTTCCTCCCTGCGGTCAAATCTGCTGCTTAAGCTGTCCTCGTCATCAATGGACAGCTCCATATAAGGCACAACGCCCACGACCGGCACATGTCCCCGCTCCTCCAGCATCACAACGCCCGGATCTAATATAGTTTTATCCCCACGGAATTTATTGATGATGAGCCCTTTTACACGTTCCTTTTCCGGTTCCTCGAGCAGCATCAGCGTTCCGAGAAGCTGTGCAAACACGCCGCCCCGGTCAATGTCTCCCACAAGAAGCACCGGTGCATCCAGAAGCTCTGCCAATCCCATATTGACAATGTCATTCTCCCTCAGATTGATCTCTGCCGGACTACCTGCGCCTTCGATCACGATAATGTCGTTATCTCTTTCTAACTCCCGGAATGCCTTTTTGATTTCCGGGATCAACTGTTTTTTATACACAAAATAATCTCTGGCGCTCATATTCCCAAGCACTTCACCATTCACGATCACCTGTGAGCCGACATGTGTGGTCGGTTTTAACAGAATCGGATTCATTGCAGCTACCGGCTCCACCCCTGCTGCCTCCGCCTGCATCACCTGTGCGCGTCCCATCTCAAGCCCTTCTTTTGTGATAAAAGAATTCAGTGCCATATTCTGGGATTTAAAAGGTGCCACCCGGTATCCGTCCTGTTTGAAAATCCTGCAGAGTCCTGCCACGATCAGGCTCTTTCCTGCGTTTGACATCGTGCCCTGCACCATGATCACTTTTGCCATAATTCTATCTCCATTCCACAGTCTTCTGCCTCCTGCAAAAGCTGTCTGTTAAGCACATTCTGTGATCCAAATACCGTCTGGCAGCAGATCACCTTTCTGCATGCGCACATCACCTGTTTTGCCGCCTCATAATGTTGCCTCTCAAAGTCCTGATACGCCTCCGCAGCGATCACCTGCACCGCAAGCGCTTCTGCCGCCGGATAATCAATATCATTTTTTTCCTAAGATCCCCACTGCAAATGGAATCCCATTTCTCTGAAGCTGCCGGAACAGGAAACTTCCCGTACCATTTCCGGCGATCACAAATACCTCCGGTATGCCCCCGCATTTTTTCAGTTCCACGCAACCGCTTTTCTCCTGAAACGTTCCGTCCGTGATCTCATAAAGCTGATCGACAAATCCATCGGTAAAGACTTCCTCCGGCGTGCCGTAATGCTCAATGTTTTCCCCTTTGACGCATACAATTTTGTCCGACACACGCTCTGCAAGATCAAGTTCATGCAGCGACATGAGAACACCAATTTTTTTCTTCCGTGTCATCTCCTGCAGCATGGATAAAAATTCGAGTTTTGTACTTTTACATCCAGATAAGATGTCGGCTCATCAAGGATCAGAATCTCCGGCTCCTGACACAGCGCCTTTGCAAGCAGTACACGCTGTTTCTGCCCATCACTCAGACTCATAAAATTGCGTTCTTTTAACGGTGAGATGCGGATCTGTTCCATGCACTGCGCCACCACCGCCTCATCTTTTGGTGTCAGGATGCCAAGTCCTCCGGTATACGGATATCTCCCCATCGCCACAACGTCTGCCACTGTCATCAGCTCCGGTGTGATGCGCTCTGTGAAAACAATGGACATTTTCTTCGCCAGTTCTTTTTCCGGCAGTTCACACAGCCTGGTGTTTTCCACATAAACACTGCCGCAGATCTCCTGCAGCTGCTTTGCGATAGTCTTTAAAATAGTGGATTTTCCTGCCCCGTTTGGTCCGATCAATGTCACGATCTCTCCCCTTTTCAGAGAAATCCCTATCTCCTTTATCAGTTCTTTTCCGTGATATCCAACGGACAGTCCGTCCGTGTGTAAAAGTTCCCGTTCTTCCATTCCGTTCCTCATTTTCCATTGTCAAGATATTTCATTACCTACCGAATGCCTGGATGCATGCTTCTCACAATTTCAATTTTTCTTCCTTAGTACCGCTCCTGTCGCTGCTTCAACATAACTGCGATCATTACCGGTGCGCCAAAAATCGCTGTCACGGTACTGATACTCATCTCCGTCGGTGCAAACACCATCCGCGCCAGAAGATCACAGAACATGCAGAATACTGCCCCACCTATAAAACATGCCGGTATCATGATGATCGGTTTTGCCGTCCGGAATAACCGCTTTACCATCTGCGGCACCGCGATCCCGACAAACGACACAGGTCCCGCAAACGCTGTTACCACTGCGGATAAGATGCTCGATAAGATCACGAGCAGTACGCGGAACATTTTGATATTGACACCCATATTTTTTGCATAAGTCTCTCCTAACTGGTACGCTTCCATCGGTTTTGACAAAAAGAATGTCAAAATGCCGGTAACGGCTACAACAAACACGATTGTTTTCACATTCTCCCATGTGATACCGGAAAAGCTTCCCATCGACCAGTTATGAAGATTCACAATGTCGGAATCCTCTGCAAACGTCACAAGAAAATCTGTGACTGCGGAACAGATATAGCCGATCATCACTCCGATCAGCACTAAAAATGACATATTCTGAACTCTCGGTGACATCAGAAGCACACAAAACATTGACAGCATAGATCCTGCGAATGCCGCCACGATCAGATCCACAGAAGATAATGTTCTGGAATATCTTAAGAACACGATCATCACGACCGCCACAAATAATTTTGCCCCGGAAGAAATACCAAGAACAAACGGTCCTGCGATCGGATTATGAAAAAAGTCTGCAGCAGATACCCGGACAATGCCAATGCACCGCCGAGCAGGATTGCAGCAAATGTTCTCGGAATGCGGATCTGGAACAGAATAGCTGCATAAAGTTCATCCTGCTCCCCTCGGAACTGTCTCAAGATGTCCGAGATTGAAATCTGCACACTTCCGGCACATACACTGACGATAAAAAAGAGTACTGATAATGTGATCAGAATGACAAAACAGACCGTATATCTTATTTTTCTATTTGAGCTTATACATGTAGGTAAGTTCATCCGTATCCTCCGAGGTCAGCATCTCATGAAAATCATGGATAATGCTTCCGGTATCCATTGTATCCTGATAAAGGTTTTTTCCCCGATACACCATACGTTTCCGTCTTTGACTGCCTTAAAATCTGCAAAAAGACTGTTTTTTGCCAGTAAATCATCAACCGTTGTCAGATTGCCGTCAATCGTGCTGTTATAGACGAGATAATCTGCGTCTTTCGCCTGCGCATAGAATTCTTCCATCTGCATATTGACACTGGAAGCTGCGTTATCCTCGCCCTTTAAATTCCGGAACACATACTCCCCACCGGCAATGTCTATCATTTTCGGAACATAGTCATTGCTCTTTCGCACACTGACCGTTCCTGCTGTTGTAACATAAAAAATTGCGACTGTCTTTCCGGTCGTTTCCACATCGGAAAGTTCCTGTACATACTGTTTCTGTTACCTCAAATGCTCTTCACCGCCGCATCCTCATTTCCGGTCAGCACTCCATAAAGCTTTACCCACTCGGTCCTGCCGAGCGGATCAG
>ENA-OQHF01000709-OQHF01000709.1-human-gut-metagenome-genome-assembly--contig:-NODE-709-length-19481-cov-2.571303_pt1 | contig 19481 bp, 24 predicted proteins | sample MGYA00242559_ERZ504709 | MGnify/ENA primary metagenome ERZ504709 (study PRJEB26092, sample SAMD00036203) | human gut metagenome | host: Homo sapiens | study: EMG produced TPA metagenomics assembly of... | reverse complement strand
AAACGCGCGCAGATGGTCGAGCTCGGGGTCAAAGTACGCCGTGCCGGGGATGGTCAGGTGATACTGCACAAAATTTGTGCGGATGATTTTGGCGATAAACGGGTCATCCGCCGCCGTGATCGGGCGGATGGTGACGGAAGAGAGCGTTTGCTGTTCCATGGGGAGTGCCTTTCTAAAGAATCAGGTTTTGTCCATCAGATCGACGATCTTGCCGCCGTCGTAGACGTGGACGGTATCCCAGTAGCGGATGCCGTTCGCGGTCATCGTGCCCGCGCCGACCTCAATGCTCGTTCCCTGCGGGAGCCAGTCGGTGCACGTCGCGTCGCCGCCGGAGAGGATGAGCTGGGGAATGACCGTGTCTCCCCACTGGTGCACTTCAAATGAACCGTCGCGGAACACTGCATTTTCAACGCCGTCGAGGTACTGCACAGTTCCGCTGCCGCCTGCGATGCAGAGATCGCCGGAGAGCACGAGCGTATCCGTTTCCAGACTGCCCGAGCGGACGAAGAGCGCGGGCGCGCCGCTGTACGAACGCTCATTTAAGAAAATAGCGCCGCTGCTGAACGAGACATCGTCGAGTATCAGGCCGGGAAGGTATGGGAGGTTGTCGCCACCGACACCGATGCCCGCGCCGTCGATGCGCAGCGTGCCGCTGCCGCAGATGACGACCGTGCCGAAGCCTGTGAAGCAGGCGACGTCGGCTGTGCCGCCGTCGGCCCAGCAGTCGCCGCTCACTTCAAGCAGCAGGATACCGCCGGGGATGTTGGGGGAGATGTTGGGAATGTAGCTGTCCTGCGCGGTCAGGTGCGCGCAGTGGTAGCGCTCGCCGTTCCAGACGACGAGCCCCGCGCCGTAGTCGAAGACTGCGCTGCCGCCGGTCATGTCGGCGACGGAAATGCCGCTGTCGCCGTCCTGTAAGGCAAGGTCCTGATACTCCCCATCGTACCACACGCTGTAAGAGGTCTGATACCCGTCGCCCGCGTTCTGCGCGAGCGGGAGGGATTTGTCCTCGGCCAAAATGCTTGCGTCGCCGAGGTCGTAGTAGAGCAGGCAGCTCTCGGGCAGCGACGTTTCCTGCGTGTTGTCGACCGGGTTCTGCTCAGACGTGTCCGGCAGCGTCGTTTCGCCGCAGGCGGTCAGGAGAAACGCGAGGGAAAGAGCGAGAAAAAGCGCTTTTTTCATGGCGGGCCCTCCTATTAAAATATGGCGGTCAGAATTCGAGCGCGATCTGCGCGTCGTCGACGGTGGGGACGTCCAGCCCGAATTCGCTCGGCAGGTAGCGCGGGCAGACGTTTTCGCCCGTCGTGATGACGGACGCAGCAAGGCGCGTGCCGATCTCGCAGGATTCCATCATCGTTTTGCCGTAGGTCTGGCCGATGACCGCGCCGGCAAAAAACGCGTCGCCCGCGCCGGTCGTGTCCTTGACATCGACCTTCTTCGCGGGGCAGTAGCCGTCCTCGCCGTCGAGCGTGGCGAACACCGCACCCTGAGCGCCCATCGTGACGACCATGCGGTGGATCTGCGCGCCGCGAATTTTGTCGCGCAGGATGGGGAGCATTTCGTCGGGCGAGAGACCGTCGTAATTTTCCGAAAACAGGATGCCCGCCTCCTGCTGGTTGCAGATGAAGCAGTGCACCGAGCGCAGAAAGTCGCGCCGCTCGATGGCGATGCTCATGTTGGACACGACCGCATAGACGGGCTTACGGTGCTTTTCCGCCAGCGCGAACGTGCGCTTGACGATGTCCTTTTCCATGTCGATCTCGAGCAGAATGCTGTCGGCCTGCGAAAAAATTTCATCGCCCTGCTCGTCGAGAATGTCGGCAATGGGGCTCAGGTCGGGCGCTTGGAGATCGACGCGGTCACGTCGCCCGTGTTGTCGAAGATCGCAAGCCACATGCCCATGCCGTCGGGCGTTGTGCGGATGTAGCGCGTGTCGACCTTGTGGCTCTGGAGCTTTTTGACGATGTCCGCGCCCGCGCTCGTGTTGTCGACAAGGCTCACGAACGTCGGGCGCAGCTCGACGTTCGCGATGTCCTCGACGATGTTGCGGCTCACGCCGCCGTGCACCTGCACGACGCGGCCCGCGTTGCGCCCGCCGGGGATGTAGGAAGAGAGGGGATAGCCCTTGATATCGACAAACACCGCGCCCATCACGACAATACTCATGGAAACGTCCTCCGAAGTTAAGTGTTATACTCAGTATACCATGCTTTTTAGGGATTGCAAAGCGGAGAATATAAGGGGAACGGGGCGAACCGACCGGTTCGCCCCGTTCCTATGAGAGAAAAGAGAGTGGAGAGCAAGTTAATCCTTGATGCGCGCCTTCTGCGCCTCGACATTGCGAATGGCGAAGAGCGTGCCGACCGTCAGCACGACGCCGATGGCGAGGCAGACGACCCAGTTCTGGATAAAGCCCGCGAACACAAAGCACACAAAGCTCAGGCACGCGACCGTGATGGCATAGGGCAGCTGCGTGGCGACGTGGTTGACATGCTCCACCTGCGCACCGGCGGAGGACATGATGGTCGTGTCGGAGATGGGGGAGCAGTGGTCGCCGCACACGGCGCCCGCGCAGCAGGCGGAAATACCGATGTAGAGCAGCGCGCTGTCGCTGGGGAAGATGGCTGTGACAATGGGGATCAGGATGCCGAACGTGCCCCAGGACGTGCCGGAGGCAAAGGCCAGCACGCACGCGACAAGGAAGATGACGGCGGGCAGCATATTGTAAAGGCCCTCAGAGGCAGCGTACATCAGATCGTGCACATAGTCTGCGGCACCCAGCGCGTTGAGCGTGGTCTTGAGGGAGACGGCCAGTGTCAGGATGATGATCGGGGAGATCATGGCCTGGAAGCCCTTGGGGATGCAGCCCATAGCCTCGCGGAAGCCGACGACGCGGCGGGCGACGAGGTAGATGACCGTGAGCACCAGCGCGATGATGCCGCCCCAGGGGAGGCCGACGAACGCGTCCGTGTTGCCGAACGCACCGATGAAGTCGCCGGCGTAATCGGTGCAGCCGGACGTGTCAGCGCCGAAGAAGCCGCCGACGTAGAGCATGCCGATGGTGCAGAGGATGATGAGCATAATGACGGGAATGACAAGGTCGATGACGCGGCCCTTGGGGTTGGCGTTCTCCTCGGTGCTGCCGGCGCTGCCGGAGAGGTCACCCGTATTGCGGGCGCGCTCTTCAAAGCCGCGCATCGGGCCGTAGTCGAACTTGAGCAGCGTGAGCGTGATGATGAAGACGAATGTCAGAAGGGAATAGAAGTTATAGGGAATGGCGCGGATGAAGAGCTGGATGCCGGAAATGCCGGTGTCGAGGTCTTCAGCCGTGGAGGACACGGCGGCCGCCCAGGACGAGATCGGCGCGATCATGCACACGGGAGCGGCAGTGGCGTCGATGAGGTAGGCGAGCTTGGGACGAGAGATCTGGTGGCGGTCGGTCACCGGACGCATGACCGAGCCCACGGTCAGGCAGTTGAAGTAGTCGTCGATGAAAATGAGGATGCCGAGGATGAACGTCGCAAGCTGCGCGCCCACGCGGGTGTGGATGTTCTTTTCCGCCCAGCGGCCAAAGGCCGCGCTGCCGCCCGCTAAGTTGACAAGCGCCACGATGATGCCGAGCAGGACGAGGAAGAGAAAGATGCCCGCGTTGTCTGCGATCGCGGCGATGATGCCATCGTTGACGATCATGTCGATCGTGGCGACGGGGGCAAAGTCGCAGGCGAAGAGCGCGCCGATCACGACGCCGATAAAGAGAGACGAGTACGCCTCCTTGGTGATCAGCGCCAGCGTGATGGCGATGATGGGGGGCACGAGCGCCCAGAAGGTTCCGACAAATTGCATGATGTTTCTCCTTTCCTGTGCTACAAAACACAGAGCAAAAAAATTAAGCCATGATTTCCATCATGACTTAACACAAAAACATCAAACAACCGATGTGAAACACATCAAAGCTCCTGATCGCGTCGATCATGACAGCACTCCGTCCTTCCGGACGACAGTCCGCCGGGTATTTCCCGACGACCCAAGTATCGACAAAACAGGGATTTTATCGACCCTTCGGCGGCGTCCCTTCCGCACCCCACGGTCTCCTGCCGTTTGTTGGGGCTACTCATGTCAGCCGCGCCTCTATCAAGACTTATGAAATTGCTTGCAGTATACACCTTTTTTCGATTCTGTCAAGCAAGAAAAGCATGCTCTGCCGAAAAATGACTAAAAATTATACGCATGAGCGTAAAACGGAAAAGTTTCGGAGCGATTTTTGTGGAAAACAGAGAGAGCTTACGCCCCGCAGTAGGCGAGCTTGAGCAGGCGGCAGAAAAGCTCGCTCCACGTGAGGTGCGGTATGCTCTCGCCCGCGAGCAGCGGGAGCGACGCGACCGGCGTGCCGTCTGCGTCGAAAATATCGAGCGTGCCGAGCGGCTCGCCCTCCTCGACGGGCGCATCAATGCTCTCGGGCAGCGAGACGGCCTGCGTCAGGCCGTTTGCACGGCTCTTTTCGAGAAGCAGGGCGTTTTCGCTCGTCAGAACGCTCTGCACCGTCTTCTGCGTGCCGAGCGTCACGGGCACGGCGGGCAGCGGAGCTTCGGGAGTGACGGTGACGAGCGAATACGCCGCAAAGCCGTAATTCAAAAGCGCTTTGGCATCGGAAAAGCGCTTGTCGCTCGTGCTGCCGCCCAGGATGACCGCGATGAGCTCCATGCCGTCCTTCTCCGCGGTCGCGCTGATGCAGTATTTGGCCGAATCGGTCGAGCCGGTCTTGAGCCCCGTCGCGCCGGGGTAAAAGCGCACGAGCTTGTTGGTGTTGACGAGCATGGACGCCCCGCCGCGCAGCGAGTCCATCCAGATCGTCGTAAAGCGGCGGATGTCGGGATGGCGCCAAATGAGCTCGCGCGACATGAGCGCGATGTCGTAAGCCGAGGTGACATGCCCGTCCGCGTGCAGGCCCGTGCAGTTGACAAAGTGCGTGTCGTTCATGCCGAGCTCCTTGGCTCGCTCGTTCATGCGCGCGACAAACGCTTCCTCGCTGCCTGCCAGGTGCTCGCCGAGCGCGACGGCCGCGTCGTTGCCGGAGACGACGCACACGGCCTTGATGAGGTCCTCGACGCGCATCTGCTCGCCCTCTTTGAGCCAGATCTGGCTGCCGCCCATCGATGCGGCGTGCGCGCTGCCTGTGACGGTGTCGTCATACGAAAGCGCGCCGGAGTCGATGGCCTCCATGGTTAAAAGCAGTGTCATCACCTTCGTCACGCTCGCGGGCTCGCGCGGCGTGTGTTCATCCTTGGCAAAGAGCACCGTGCCGGTCTGCTTTTCCATCAAGAGAGCGGAGGGGGCGTCGAGCGTGAGCTGCGTCGGCGCGCACGGGCACGCACAAAAGCAGCGCGAACAGCAGGATCATCGGGAACATTCGTTTCATGGCGGAGCTCCTTTCTTCGTTTGGCAAAGAATATGAAAGGATTTGCGCCAACATGAATATTTCGCCTTGAAATGACACGAAGAATATGATATACTCCATCCGTTCGCAGGGTTGGTATATCGGTATTACAGCGGCTTCCCAAGCCGTTAAGGCGGGTTCGACTCCCGTACCCTGCTCCAAAAAAGAGAGACACGCGCAGGCGTGTCTCTCTTTTTTGGAATCCGTGGGAGATGAAAAAGCACAGGGGCAAGTGAATTGCCCCTGTGCAAATGCTTTTGCGGAGCAAAAGCATTTTACGGCGCAAAAGCGCCGAAGGGAACGGAGTGGGTAGGAGTGCCTGCGTCGATTGAGGGTGCGGGGCGCTGTTGCCGCTTTGCGGCAATGCGCGATGGAGCGCTGCGTCGATTGAGACTGCGGGGCGCTCTTGCCCTGTGGGGGCAAGGCGCGATGGGGATTATTGCGGAGTGTCATCGTTGGACGCGGGGGCCTTGCCGGTCAGGATGCAGGTGAAAATGGCGGCGGCGTAGAGGATGGCGCGGATGCGGCAGGGAAAATTGCTAAAAGAAAAGAGATAAAATTCCGATAATTCTGATGATAGCTGCGCAGCCGAAGGCCAGCAGCAGGGCCTGCAGAATGAAGCGGAGACAACGGCGGAAGGTGAGCGGCTCTTCCGCGGAAAGATGGGGATCCGTAATTTTGCCTGGCAGGTTACTCATGGGCTCTCTCCTTATCATCTCTCTTTATTGGGGAAATGCTTGCTTTTAGTATACGAAGCTCTTGACTGCCGGTCAAGAGGCGGGGAGGTACTCGCTGGCGGGATGAAGATCCGTGATGTTGTAGCGCGGCAGGTGGTAGAGGGAGTCGCCGTAGCGGGCAGTGCCGTAGACGCCGGAGAGTGTGACGGCAAAGTGCTGCTGCAAAAACGGTTCGGCCCACAGCTCCATCTTGCCGAGAGGATACGTGAACGTCGTGACGTTCTGGCCGATTTCGAGTTCGATGCGTGTGATGCTCGTTTGCAGGTCGGCGGAGATGCGCGAGATGTAAGTCTCCTCGTCCTCGCCGCTTTTGCGCTCGATGCCGGGCGCATCGGGGCTGGATGTGGCAGTCGTTCGTGTGCGAGGCAAACTCGACAAGGCCGCTTTTTGCCATCTCGCGGCACTCATCCCAGGTGAGAAAACCGTCCGCTCTCTCGTCGATGCGGGAAGTGATTGAGCGAGATGGCCGCCTTTGCGCCGTATTCGCGCAGGATGGGAAAAGCGAGGGTATAGTTGCTCTCATTATCCGCGTCAAAGGTTCAGTCAGTACCGCCTTTTGCGGAAGCGGCGAGCCGTCGTCGAGCTGACCGGCAGCCAGTTCGCGCGGCAGGACTGTCGTATAGCTGTTATCGCGCAGGAAGTCGAGGTCGCGCCGCAGCGCGGAGACGGTCATGGTGTAGTCTGCCGCCTGAGACGCATTTTCCGTAAAGTTGTGGTATTCCAGCACGTAAAAGCGCCAGTCGGGCGCGGGCTTTGCGGCGTCTCCCTTGGGAGAGCGCACCGGCGCGGCAAGAGCCTCGGGCATTGCGCGGCGGTCGAAGTGCGGCGGACGCACGGGGACGGCCTGTGCGCTGCGCGCCTGCTGAAAGAGCGAAACGGCGAGGACGATGACGAGCACGCGCGCGAATAATTTCAGCAGCGACATCATGCCGTAGGAAAAAAGATTGATGCGGCGCTACGCTTCACCTCCTCTGCGCCCTTTGTCTATATTAGACGCAAAAAAAGAAGAAAAGTTTCCACGATCAGAGGAAAGCTGCGGAAAAATCTTTACAGGCGAAAAAAATTTGCGTTATCTTAATACAAGATCAAGAGCGCCGCCGAACGGGGGGAACGGCCGGTTGCGGCGCGCTCTGCTCATCGCAACGGGCTGCCGCATCGCCGAGATGCAGGACTTCCCCGTGGCGGACATGATCCCGGCGATGGTGCTCGTGATGCCGCTGAGCGCCCTATGGACAAATTACATCGCGCCGCTTCTCTGAGCGCATGGAAAAAAGCACCGCTGCCCAAAAAGGCGGCGGTGCTTGCATTTTTGCGTTATGTAAATTATAATGAAGCAGATCATTGACAACAGACGGAGGCAAACACATGAAAAAGGTCGCATTGGTCACCGGCTCGTCCCGCGGCATCGGCCGCGCGGTCGCGGCGGAGCTCGCGCGGGACGGCTATGCCGTGTGCATCAATTACTATGAACGAAAGGACAAGGCCGACGAGCTTGTCGCGCTGCTGCACGCCGAAGGCCGCGAGGCCATCGCCGTGCAGGCGGACGTGTCAAAGCGCAGCGAGGTGAACGCCATGGTCGCGCAGTGCGAGCGCGAGCTCGGTAAGATCACGCTGCTCGTGAACAACGCAGGCGTCGCCGGTCAGGCGCTCTTTCAGGATGTGACGGACGAGATGTGGGAGCGCTACTTCGGCGTGAACTTAAACGGTGCGCGCAACACCATTCAGGCGGTGCTGCCGAACATGCTGCACGAAAAGAGCGGCTGCATCGTGAACATTTCGTCGATCTGGGGCCAGCACGGCGCGTCGTGCGAGGTGACGTATTCCTGCACGAAGCACGCGCTCATCGGCCTGACGCGCTCGCTCGCGATGGAGCTGGCCGCCCGAGCGGCATCCGCGTCAACTGCGTTGCCCCCGGCGTCATCGAGACCGATATGGTCAAGGTACTGGGCGAGGAGCGCTCAAGGACCTTGCCGAGCAAACGCCGCTCGGCCGCCTCGGCAAGCCCGAGGACATCGCCGCGGCGGTCGCGTATCTCGCGTCTGACAAGGCGTCGTTCGTCACGGGCCAGGTGCTCGCGGTGGACGGGGCGTTCGTGCTCTGAGTCAGCGCCCTGTGCTGCCAAAGCCCCCCTCGCCGCGCACGGTCTCGGGAAGGGTGTCGACCTCTTCAAATTCCATCGGCAGAAACGGCAGCAGCACGAGCTGGGCGACGCGGTCGCCGTGGCGCACGGTGCGCTCTTCGTTGCTGTCGTTGTGCAGGGCGACGAAGCATTCGCCGCGGTAGTCACTGTCGATGACGCCGAGGCAGTTTGCCGGACGGAGGCCTTGCTTGGAAGCTAAGCCGCTTCTGGCGACAACTGCGCCGAACGTGCCCTCCGGCAGGGCAAAGGAAAGACCGGTCGGCAGCATAGCCGTCGCGTGCGGCGGGATGATGAGCTCTTTGTCGCCGTCCAGGCAGGCGTAAAGGTCATAGCCGGCGGCGAAAGCGGAGCCGCGCGTGGGGAGCTTTGCGCCCTCGCGCAGCAGCTTGATCGAAACGTTGGACATGGGGAAGATCCTCCTCTTTTTTGCATGCGAAACATTATAAAGCCTGCGCAAAAGAAAAGCAAGCACGGTGCAAAAAGGGAGGATCTGGCATAAGAATAAGAATTTTCCCTTGCCAAACAGGGGGAGTTCTGCTATTATACTATGATGTAATGTTTCCGCCTGATGCAGGCGCTTACAAAACGACAACCTTTTTTGGAGGCTCGAATAGATGGCAAAAAACAACGATAAGCGGGCAGAGCGCATGGCCAGAAGCAATCGCAACGTCAATCGTGCGATCACGGTGCTCATGGCCGGCGTCATTGCTGAATTTTATCTTTTGATGGTGAACAACTACTATGTCAAAGGCGGCGTCGGTCAGGTGCTGACGATGATGACTGTGCTTCAGGTCATCGACTACATCGGCTGTGCGCTGTTCGGCGCGGGCCTTGTCGTCTGGCTGATGCGCAAAAAGTGGACGCGCTTCGCGCCCGCCGCGCCGTGGCTCTTATGCATCGGCTTTTTCTTCGCCGTGTCGTCGATCCTGATGCTCAAGGTCTACCCGCAGGGCACGACGATGATGTGCGTGATCGTGCCGGTCGTGATGCTCATCGGCATCGTGTTCCTGCTCTATCCGCGTGAGTTTTCCGTGCAGGCCGTGGGCCTGACGGCGTCGCTGATGGCGATGTACCTCATCCACCGCGGCAGCGGGAGCGACACGTGGGGCGGCATCGTCATCGGATGCAGCATCCTCGCGATCTGCGTGGTCGCGGTGCTTGGTGTCGCTGTTTTCAAGGCGGGCAAGAACGACGGCAAGCATAAAAAGCTCGGCGATCTTCGTATCGTGTCGCAGGACGGCGACTACAAGCTCATTTACGCTGTGCTCGCCGTGTGCGCACTGGCCATCGTGGCGGCGCTCGCCGTCAGCAGCATCGCCTACTACGGCCTCTGGGTGCTGGCGATTGGCACATTCCTCCTCGCGGTGTACTACACGGTGAAAATTGATGTAAAGAAATCAAAAGGAAGGCGAGTCCATTTGGACTCGCCTTCCTTTTTTGCTTTTTATATGTCGCGACGTCCTTCTAAAGCCCGCATCAGCGTCGCGTCGTCGGCGAATTCGAGGTGGCCGCCGACGGGGATGCCGTAGGCAAGGCGCGTGACGCGCACGCCGAACGGCCGCAGCAGGCGGGCAAGGTACATCGCCGTCGCCTCGCCCTCGGTGTCAGGATTCGTGGCCATGATGACCTCTTCGATGTTCCCCTGCGCCACGCGGTCGAGCAGCGGCTTAATCTCCAAATCGTCGGGCCCCACATGGTTCATCGGCGAGATGACGCCGTGCAGCACGTGGTAGCGGCCGTTGTATTCGCGCGCGCGCTCGATGGCGACGACGTCGCGCGGGTCGGCGACGACGCAGATGACATGTTCATCACGCTTCGGCGACGAGCAGATAGGGCAGAGGCCGCCGTCCGTCAGATTGCGGCAGACGGGGCAGAACGTGACGGTGCGCTTGGCGTCGACGATGGCATCAGCAAAGGCCTTGGCCTCCTCTTCGGGCAGGCTCAGCACGAAAAACGCGAGCCGCTGTGCGCTCTTGCTGCCGATGCCGGGCAGGCGCGCAAACTGCTCAACGAGCTTTTCGAGCGCCGCGGGAAGTATTCCATGGTCTTAACCTCTCAGCTCTTTGATCTTGGCGGGGATATCCGCGGCCTTGTAGACGGCGGAGCCCGCGACGAGCACGTTTGCGCCCGCCTCGATGCAGGTTTTGCACGTCACGGCGTCGACGCCGCCGTCGACCTCGAGCTCGCAGTCAAGGTTTCTCTCGTCGATGTAGCGGCGGATGGCGGAAACTTTCGGCATCATATCGGCCATGAACTTCTGCCCGCCAAAGCCGGGCTCGACGGTCATCACGAGCACGATGTCGCACTTGTCAAGAAACGGCAGCACGGCCTCAGCGCGGGTGTTGGGCTTCAAGACGACGCCGGCCTTTTTGCCCTTGGCGTGAATTTTGTCGAGCGCGAGGTGGATCTTCTCCGGCGTGTCGGCCTCGACATGACAGGTGACGAGGTCGCGCCCGCGTCGCAGAACTGGTCGACATAGCGCTCAGGCTGCACGATCATCAGGTGCACGTCGATGGGCAGCGCTGTGCGCTTGCGGATGGACTGGAGCACAGGGATACCGATGCTGATATTGGGGACGAAGCAGCCGTCCATCACGTCAAAGTGGACGTAGTCGGCGGTGGCAATGGCCTCGACGCCGGTGCCGAGCTCGGCAAAGTCGGCGGAGAGGATGGACGGTGCGATCTTGACGGACATGATAAGAATCCTCCTGCGAAAATTTTCTTATTTTTTATTGTAGCAAAGCGCAGGAACAAAAGCAATGCAAAAAAATGTAAAAGACACTTGACATTTCGCTCGCGCAGTGCTATCCTCGCAGATGTAAAGCGAACTTGACTTTGGAAAACGGAGAGAAGCGATGAAAAACCACATTGAAGAGAGAAGAAAGGCGCGCGGCATGACGCAGCAGCAGTTGGCGTCGGAACTCGGCGTCTCGCGCCAGACGATCATTTCGCTCGAGAACGGGAAGTACAATCCGTCTATCCTACTGGCGCACAGCATCGCGCGGCTCTTTGGCGAGCGGATCGAGGACATTTTCATTTTTGAGGAGGAAGAGGCATGAAGGGTATGAATTTACAGGAGCAGATAAAGTGCGGCATTCTGGTGACCGTCATCGGGCTTGTGATGTTTGCCATCGGATTTCTGCTCGGTGATGCGCATATGGACGATTTTTATAACGGCCTCGGCTGCGGCCTCTTTGTCTGCGGCGCGGTGCGGCTGCTGCGTGTTTACCGCCTGAGCCGCGACCCGGAAAAGGCGGCGGATTATGACGCGATGCTCAAGGACGAGCGCACGGTGTATGTTGCGAATAAAGCGCGCAGCGTGGCGTTTTTCATCTGCGTCTATGCCCAGCTCGCGGCGGGACTGCTGGCGCTTTTAGTGTTCAAGCAGCCAATCATCGGGCAGGTGCTGTGTCTTGTGACCTGCGCGCAGTCGCTTATTTTTTGTGGGACTTATTGGTACTACAATAAGAAGTATTGAAGGCAGCGCGGGGGGCTGCTTCTGTCCCCACAGCGTGTGGGGACGCGGCAAAGGGGGATATTCTCTTTTTCGGAAAGAGAATATCCCCCTTACACCCCCAAGAGAAAGGACGAGGGGAGTCCCCCTCGACCCCCGACATTGCCGGTCTGAGGCTTGAAGAGCTGCTCGGCCTGCGGATTGCACATCCGTAAGGCAGCAAAGCTGCCAACGGCTGCGCAACAGCGGATAGTAGGAGCAGAGGCAAATCGGTATAGCAACGCTCAACGCGGCTCCGCCGCGCGCAGGCATTTACATTCCAAAGGCAAAAGACTTGCGCAAACCTGAGACTACCAATCTAAGCCTTTCTCTTGGGGTTCCAAAGGGGGTATTCTCTTTCACGAAAGAGAATACCCCCTTTGCCTCGTGCAGCGCCGTAGGCGCTGCGATTTCATCTTATGCAAGAAAAATTGCAAACTTGTAAACCTTTATGAAATTTATAGGTTGACAATAGGCAGGCGTCATGTTATGATGAGCCCAGTTTTTTTTGAGAAAAGGGAGGATTACCATGAAAAACATCAAAACAAGAGACCTGATCTACTGCGCGCTGTTCGCCGCGCTGACGGCTATCGGCGCGTTCCTGCACTTCCAGCTTTTCCAGGCGACGATCACGCTGCAATTCTTCTTCACGGCGATGGCAGGATTGCTTCTGGGCGCAAAGCTCGGCGCGCTGTCGCAGCTTCTCTACGTGGTACTCGGCCTTGTCGGTGTGCCCATCTTCGCGGCGGGCGGCGGCTTTGGCTATATCTTCAACCCCACGTTCGGCTTCCTGCTGGGCCTGATCCCCACGGCGTGGGTCATCGGCAAGATCGCGGAAAAGGACCGCTCTGTGCCGCGTCTTCTGCTCGCGTGCTTTGCAGGTCTCGCGGTGCTGTACCTCGTGGGTCTTCCCTATATCGCGCTGATCGTCAACGTCTACAAGGGCGGCAACGTGAGCGGGATGACGCTCGCCACGGCCTACATGCTGCCCTATCTTCCCGGCGACTGCCTCAAGATCGTCGTGAGTGTGATCCTCGCGCCTCGCATCCTGAAGGCCATGGAGCGCAATTCATAAAAAATTCATCAAAATGTTGCATTTGCAACTTCTATAAAGCTGGTAAAGTGTGGTAGACTAACGCCAGTGAAAGGCAAGCAAAACAATTCACATTTCAAGATAAACTTTATGGAGGTAGCAATTATGAAAAAGTGGCTTTGCAAGGTTTGCGGTTATATCTATGAAGGCCCCGAGGCTCCTGCGGAGTGCCCGTGTGCCACGCCAAGAGCAATATGTTCGAGGAAGTCAAGGGTGAGCTGAAGCTCGCCGCCGAGCATGAGTTCGGCGTTTACGGCAAGACCGTGAAGAACAACCCCGACATCTCCGAAGAGGACAAGAAGTATATCTTTGACCAGCTGATGGCCAACTTCAACGGCGAGTGCAGCGAAGTCGGCATGTACCTCTGCATGGCGCGCGTTGCGCACCGCGAGGGCTATCCCGAGATCGGCCTGTATTGGGAGAAGGCCGCCTATGAAGAGGCGGAGCACGCCGCGAAGTTTGCCGAGATGCTCGGCTCCGACCTCGAGCCCAACATGAAGGCAAGCACGAAGGACAACCTCAAGTGGCGCGTCGACTGCGAGTTCGGCGCCACGAGCGGCAAGTTCGATCTCGCCGCCTGCGCGAAGAAGAACGGCCTCGACGCCATCCACGACACCGTGCACGAGATGGCCCGCGACGAGGCGCGTCACGGCAAGGCCTTCGAGGGTCTGCTGAACCGCTACTTCGGGAAGTAAGCGATAGCGTAACAAAAAACAGAGGGAGCCTTTGCTCCCTCTGTTTTTTGCGTTCGCCGCTATTTGCCCCACAATGCGAAGGTAATATACTGCACTTGCAGAGCAAATACCGCTACTCAGTGGAGCAAAAAGGCGGAGTAGCCGAGCATTGCCATGGCATAGCAGAAGCTAAATCCGAGAAAACCCATGTTGAAGCCTCCTTTCCATGAAGTCCAATATAGAAATACCATAGTATTTTTATATTGTCAATATTTGTGTGACAATTGTATTGAAATAATTGACACACGGAGGATGCCATGCTGGGACAAAGAATACAAGAACTGCGCAGCAACTGCGGCTGGAGTCAAGTGGAAACTGCTAAGCATCTGCGAGTGACCAAGCAGACCGTATCAAACTGGGAAAATGATAACATTCAGCCGTCCATCGATATGTTGATCCGCCTGTCTCGGCTGTTCAATGTGTCAACGGACTATCTCCTTGGCATGGAGAACATCCCTCGACTTAGCATGGAGGGACTGCCGCCGAATGTTGTGGCACACTTGTCGTTGCTGATAGAAGATTACCACAGCAAGTAACCAGACACCGTCCATGAGATGGCACGCGACGAGGCGCGTCACGGCAAGGCGCTCAAGGGCCTGCTTGAGAGATACTTCAAGTAAGCCGAAACCGCAGCAATTCCGAGCTTATTGAGAGAGGAACAGGGAAACCTGTTCCTTCCCCTTTTTTCGTGATCGCCGCCGCGCTGAGCAAAGAAGAGTCCCACCAAAACGGAGAGTAAAACAAATGAAGTCCAACAAAATGCTTATGGAACAAAACAACGCAGGCTTTACGCTGGTGAATATGCTGATCGTGATCGCGGTCATCGCCATACTGAGCGTGGGCGCATACCCGGTATTCTCAACTCTGATCGAGAAAAGCTGGGAGGCGGCGGACATTTCCAGCGTGCGCTCGGCATTCGACCACGTTTCCGCGGAGGCGCTGATGGGGAATAAGACAGCCACCGTTACGGTCGATCTGAAGCAGAAGCAGGCGGATTGGCAATCGATGGACCCTGTGAATATCCGCGGGATCATCCACTACAAGGGTGAGGACGACACGGACAACTGGAAAGGCGTTGCGTCGCCGGGCGGAAGCTGCGTCGTTTCCTACGAGGAAGCCGTCGGCGTGGTGCTCACATGGAGCGGCGAAGCGGCTCCCAAGCCCCAATATCCGTTTGACACCGACGTGAAGGACTATTTTTCGCTGCTCTACAACACCAAGTTCTGGAAGGACGGCAGCCTCAATACCGATAATTTTGAGTTTGATTCCCGCTGCCCGGGCTCAAAATACATCCCCTCTCTTGAGGAGGAGCTTGAAAAGCTGAACAACAGCCTCTTGCAGCAGGAAAACTGCACCTGGGCATTTCTGGGAAATCCCTATGACGGCCGGGAAAGCGAGCGCTATCTCTTCTGGACCTCTCTCAACACGAATGATGTCGGCAGCGGCGTGAAAATCCCCGTGATTATTCAGACCGGTGATGGGAAATACTATGTTTCCCACACCACGACCGGAGAGCGGGAAAGCAAGTGCGGCAACTATATTGCGGTCTCGGAGCACCTCTACAACGACTCGCAGTACAAGTCGGTCTTGAAGGCGGGGAAAAAATACGACTCCCTGACGGACGCCTATGTCGCATATTTGCTCGCGCTTGAGGAATACGAAAAGAGCGCCCTCGATTCAAACTGACCGGCCGTGCACCAAAAAGGAAAGGCGGATAAGAATGAACGTGATGATGACGGGACGGAGGCGCTGCGCGCTCACGCTTCTGCTTGCCGCCCTCGTACTGAGCGGCTGCGGCAAAAAGGACGCGCCCGACGCACCCGAGCAGACGGCGCAGACGGCGGCGTACAGCAACCTCAGCGACGAAGCGTCTAAGGAGCTGCTTTCAGAGCTTTTCGCGGACGCGGGGATCGCAGCGGAGCGGGCGGACAAATTCTTTGCCTGCCTTGACCAGTTCAACGGCAGCGTCAAAGCGGAATGGCTGACGGACGGCTTTGAAACGGCAGCCCCCACGGAGACAAAGTATGACCCCTATGAGATGCAGGAAATGTGGATGGAGCGGCAGGGGGACTTCCCCGGCTACAACTGCCGCATCACGGCGTATGAGCTCATGGGAGATCGCATCACCGCCGGCGAAGATCAGCCGGACACCAACGGGGAAGACTGGCTCTTCATGGACCTTGAACGCTCGAAGCGCGACCCGGACGCGCTCTGCGGAAAGAGCACGGCAGACTTCTGCGCCCTGTTCGCGCCGGTGGAGGCGGCGGACTCAACGGACGCTTCCGTGCAGGCGGAGACCCTGCGCAAGGGCTGGGCGGCGCGCGGCGTCACCTTCTCAGACGGCGGGTGCAGCATGATCTCCGTCGTCTTCCACGACCGTTTTTCCGAAACGGAGAATACGCTCTTCATCGGACACGTCGGCGTGCTCCTTCCCGCCGGGGACGATGGGCTTTATTTTGTCGAAAAGGTCGCCTTTCAGGAGCCGTACCGCCTGACGAAGTTTGAAAGCCGCGCCGCGCTCAAAAGCTATCTCATGGCAAAGTACGACACCGGCTGGGGACAGGATACGACGCCCCCGTTCCTCATGGAAAACGACGTCCTGATGGACGGAGAAGCAGCGCAGTAAACGCATGAAAACCGCAAACGCCCGCCATTGCCCCTCCGATGGGTGCGGTGGCGGGCGTTTTCCCGTCCGCGCTTTCCGGTATGCGCGCGCCGCGCGCCGCATACTCATAGGGGAGAAAAGGGGGACGGGGCATGAGGAAAAAGGGATGCTTGCTGCTCGCGGCGCTTGCGCTGCTGCTCGCGGGCTGCGGGGAAAAGACACAGAAGAGCGCGGAGGACTTGCAGGCGCGCTATGCGCAGATGCAGGGCTATGAGGCGATCGTGGAGACCGCCGTGCCGCGCGAGGACGAGACGCTGCACTATACGCTCTCGCTCGAACATTCAAATGGGGAGACGCGGGCGGCGGTGCTCGCGCCGGAGGAGCTCACGGGCGTCGGCGCGGTGCTTGAGGGCGACAAGCTGACGCTGACGTTCGACGATCTGGTGCTGGACGTGGGCACGCTCTCGCCGCGCGTTTCGGCGCTTTCCTGCGTGCCGCTCGTGCATGCAAAACTTCCCGAAAGTGTATCTCGACAGCTCGGGTGCGGAAACACTCGGGGACGTCGATACGCTGCGTGCCGATTTTTCGCTGACGCTCAGCGGCGAAACGCTCGCCTGCTCGCTCTGGCTCGATGCCTCCGGCGCGCCGGTGTACGCCGAGATCGCGGAAAATGACAAAATTATTGCCGCGGCGGAGTTTACGAATTTCATTTTTGGTGATATACTATCGCCGGACGCAGCGCAATAGCGCGCGTCGAAACTGAAAGCAAAAGGGTGGAAGCGTCTATGGAAAGCACGCTCAAGAGGACCTGGGCGGAGATCGACCTTGACCATCTGACCCATAATTTCGAGGTCATCCGCCGCCGCGTCGGCGATAAGGTGAAGCTGCTCGGCGTCGTCAAGGCAGACGGCTATGGCCACGGCGCGGTGGAGATCGCCAAGCGGCTCGAGCAGCTCGGCGCGGGATACCTCGCCGTGTCGAACATCGACGAATGCGAGGAGCTGCGCGACAGCGGCGTGACGCTGCCGATCTTAATGCTGGGCTTCACGCCCGCGGATCAGACGGCGCGCATTTTGCAGCTGCACATGACGCAGGCGGTGCAGAGCTACGACATCGCAAAGGAATTTTCCGACCGCGCCATCGCGCTGGGCGGGAAGATGACCGTGCACGTCAAGCTCGACACCGGCATGGGCCGCCTCGGCTTTTCGTGCGACGAGGCGCACTTTGACGCGAGCCTGCGCGACATTCTGCGTGTGCTCGAACTGCCGGGACTCGACATCGAGGGAGTGTTCACGCACTTCAGCGTATCGGACGAGGACACGGCGGAGAGCGTCGAATTTACGAAATTGCAGCATGAGCGCTTCGCGCGCATGATCGAAAAGGTGGAGACGCAAAGCGGCTTCCGCTTCCAGCTCCACCACTGCTGCAATGCCGGCGGCATTGCAAGCTACCCCGAATGGGCGTGGGATATGGTGCGCTGCGGCATCATCCTCTACGGCTCGGGCGACTTGGCCGAAAAGATGGGCATGCAGCCCGTCATGTCGCTCAAAACGCGCGTGGCGACGATCAAGGACTTCGCTGCGGGCGAGCCCATCAGCTACGGGCGCACATACTTTACGCAGCGGCCCAGCCGCATTGCGGTCCTGCCCATCGGCTACGCCGACGGCTTCCGCCGGGGCCTTTCCGGTCGTACCGACGTGCTGCTGGCCGGTCGCCGCTTCCACCAGGTGGGCAACATCTGCATGGACCAGTCCATGTTCGAAGTGAACCTGCGCCAGCGCAACGACCTCGACCCGCAGATCGGCGATACGGTGACCATCGTGGGGGAGCAGGGCGAGGCCTCGGTCACCATCGACCAGATGGCCGAAACGCTGGGCACCATCCAGCACGAGGTGGCCATCGGCTTCGGTTGCTCTCGACTGCCGAGGTTGTACGTGTAGAAATCGGCGGTCAGCGAGTACCAAGGCCGTGCAGCAGGTTGAAACGAAAGCAATGCGCAGCGAGCGCGGGAGGGGTGCCGCGCGCAGTTCATTCTATGGCATACGAAAATGCCGCGACTCTCGGCGGGAAATGCCATAGAATGCTGTTTGAGCACGGCATCCCCTCCCGGCGCTCGCCCGAGGCGAGTCCCAAAAAGGAATTCAAGAAAGAAGGACGCCCGATGGAGCACCCCCACATTCCGCTAGAAGATCTGCAAGCCCAAGTGGCCGCCTGCCGCCGCTGCCCCTTGTGCGATGGCCGCACGCAGACGGTGTTCGGCGTGGGCAATCCCGAGGCCCGGGTGCTCATCGTCGGCGAGGCTCCGGGCAAGAACGAGGATTTGCAGGGCGAGCCTTCGTGGGCGCGCCGGCAAGTACCTCACGAGCTTCTGGCCATCGCCGGGCTGTCCCGCGAGGACGTCTACATCGCCAATGTGCTGAAGTGCCGTCCCCCTTCCAACCGCGATCCGCGTCCGAGGAAATTCAGGCCTGCACGCCGTTTCTGCGCGAGCAGACGCGCACCATCAACCCGGAGTATATCGTCACCCTGGGCAACTTCTCCACGAAGTTCATCCTGAAAACCGATGTGGGCATCACGCGCCTGCACGGCACGCTGCAGTGGGCGGGGCGCTTCAAGGTGTTCCCCATCTTCCATCCGGCGGCCGCGCTCTACGACAGCAAGAAGCGCGAGGCCTTGGAAAACGACTTCGCCACCTTAGGCGAGCTGCTGCGCGGCGAGGTTTAAAGCCATCTCTTCCGCTTGAAGAACAGCACCATCACCACGATCATGACCAGGGCCAGGGTGATGATCGTGGCCGCCATATAGGGCCAATCGAGTCCCGGTAGAACGGTGAGGTTCATGCCGAACCAGCCGGTGACGAGCGTGAGCGGCGCGAACATCACCGTGACGATGGTGAGAATCTGCATGGTGGAGTTCTGCTTCAAGTCGATCTGCGTCTGATGCAGCTCGTAAAGCTGCAGGCTGTACTCGCGCAGCATGTCGGCGCGGTCGGACAGGTGATTCGCGTGGGTGGTGATGTGCCCGAAGGTGCGGGCTTCCTCGCGGCTCATGACCTTGTTCTCGTTGTCGGCGATGAGGTCGGCCATGACGCCGATCTGCTGGTAGTAGGAGCCCATGCGCATGGCGGCGCGCCGGTAGCTCATGATGGTCTGCGACGAGATGTCGGCATGGTGGCCGATCATGGCGTCCTCGAGGCTTTCCATGGCGTCTTCCATGGAGGAGAACCAGCTGAAATCGTCGGCGATG
>ENA-OQHF01000708-OQHF01000708.1-human-gut-metagenome-genome-assembly--contig:-NODE-708-length-19490-cov-2.680680_pt1 | contig 19490 bp, 16 predicted proteins | sample MGYA00242559_ERZ504709 | MGnify/ENA primary metagenome ERZ504709 (study PRJEB26092, sample SAMD00036203) | human gut metagenome | host: Homo sapiens | study: EMG produced TPA metagenomics assembly of... | reverse complement strand
GTCAGGTAGTAGCCGTCATATTCGTTGCGTGTTTCAGTGTAAACCTTTCCGGCTGCGTCTTCCACGGAAGCGTTGACGAGGTTGCCCTGCGTATAGTAGCCGGATACGTCATACTTCTGTACGGACTTGCGGTAGAGCGCATTTTCCTTTTCAGTGTCGAGATTCTTAGTAATCACTTCGCCGAAGCCGAGGAACTCACGTTCGTGGCGGTCGCGCTTGCCGTCCTTGTATTCAAAGGCGGTGGTCATGAGCGGACCGTCGTCATGGATACCGTCATCCACCGTGAGGGAAGACATCACCCATTTGCCGCCGGGAAGCCCGTATGTGGGAGCAGTATGCGCATAGTCCAGCGTAAACGTGCCACCGAGCGAGTTGGTAACTGCCTTCAGCATGTTCGTCCTGCCGATGGCGGAACGGGTCACTTTCAGCTCGTTTTCCTTCTCGGATTCCACAATGTCGAGATAGCCGTCACCGTCCACGTCCTGCAAGGTGTAATTCGTCCGGTTGATGCTATGGCTCAATGATACTCCGGGATTGACCGATATTTTAATCGGGATAATTTTAGGAGTGATATTTACCGTAAAGGCCACATTGCTGCCTTCTGATGTAGAAGCCGATTCATTAAGAGCTTCTGCACCTTTCCATACTAACGGAGAATCAAATCCTACACCGTTGTTGAAGGCAACCATGATATTTTTACCGGATTTCCATACTTTATCAGGTAATCCGTCAGAGTTTATATCTGTCAGATTATATTCCTCCCCGCTTTTGGAGGTTACAAAGTTAAATCCACCGGCAAAACTGCTTGAACCGATATTGAAGGATGCTCCTGTCGAGAATGACTGGCCCTTGCCACCTTGTATGCGGTCAATATCCCAGTCGATAGGATTGGCAAAAGCATAACCGAAGTTTAGGCGCACCTTGTTTCCGGCAATAATCTTGTCCGGCAGTCCGTCACCGTTAACATCGATGAAATTTTCAGTACTCCAGTCCTCATTGGACGGAGGAATACTTGCAGAAACGGGAATGCCACCTTTAGCTTTATTGCTCGATTCCTGATTGGCTGCGCTTGCCTTTCCGGCTGCAATATGTCTGACGACATTGCTTACAGAAACAATCGCATCACTGCTGAGTGCAAATCCTTTGGACTGATTCTCGCTTACAACAGTTCCTATGCCGCTCAAGACCTCACCGCTTATGCCACCGAGCGTATTTGTATATTGTATTTTACCTCCGGCAACAATATCCGGATAACCGTCGCCGTTAAGATCGAGCATCATGGATTTTGTGGTAGTGCTGCCCTTCGAGTCATTATAGGTAATCACGACACCGGTCTGCTTCACGGTACTTTTGCTGACCATTTCCTGAGATACGGCTGCTGCACCTGTACCTTGCAAATGTTCTCCTGCCAAACCGGATACATCCCCAATATTCTCAAACGGGTTTGTCAATACGACATCAAGTTCCGTAAGGCGTGCAGCCCCCATATTGGTGGCAGTGATGAAGATTTCTTCACGTTGACCAGTCCAACGGTCGAGCTTGTTCAGGTCTGTGCTTAACGGCGTGAAAGGCATTGTCAGCGGATCAACCTTTGCGTCTTCATCCTGTGGCAAAGTTAACAGCGACTCATCTATGGGACGGGAATAGCGGTTTTCTGACGCGTTATAGACGAAGCCGCCCCATCCACGGTACAGATGTCCGAATCCTGCCGGCTCATCTACTGCATATAAATTGGCTGCTACGGTCTGAGGTTGAATAACCGAAGGATACCTGACTTGCACGGAGACTCCAGATACGGCAGAACCGACCTGACTGTCATCAGAGAACAGTTCAAACCAAACCTTATCACTTCCGATGTCTGATTTCCGTATTGAAATGGAATCATTCACCATAACACCGTCGGTAATGGCAAATGATTTCTTGCCCAAGAGCCTGTCGGCTGTTTTTACAGTCAAAGTAAGCTTGCCATTATATACAGCATTTGAGAAAGTAATGAGCGGTTTGACATAAAGTGTGCTATCGGTTGCGCTCGGCAAATACGATGAAGCATTTGCAATGTGATTGGCAAACAGCGTGTAATCCGGACAAACCGGTCGAGCCTGTTTTGTTCCGGTTGAATCTGTATAAGAAATGACAGGACTCCATTTGACTGCATCCCAACGCACATTGGATTCCGCGCTGACAACAAAGCGTAAGTTTGTCAATCCTTCGGAATTTTGCAGGGATATGGCCAAATCATCATTATAGCTTTCATTCCATGGGAAGGTCCGGGTATATAGCTGCTTTTCAACATAGGATGGATTATCATTACCATGGACATCCTTTCTGTCTGTTGAGCCCCAAATGATTAGGGTCACATCATCAGTCGTTTCAGGTTTTGTGAATTTACCTGATATATCGACAGTCTGATTCCCTTGTGCTATGTTCAAAGAAGTTGACGCAAAATACAAGGCTCCTTCTTCCGGCTTATATATTGTCGTTGAGTAACCATTGGGCATAATTTCTTCAGGTCCTGTATATGTTACAACAGGATGCCAGAGTACTTCGTCAAATGCGCCATTGCTCATTTCCGTTGCCCCAGATTGGACGCGGAAATAAATGCGATCACCTTTCTTTACGGATAACAAAGAAACGCCTGCCGTGTAGGAAGTCTCATCACCTTTTGTGATGGTCTTATTCCACAACTCAGACTTTCCTTTCTGTATAGCCACACGAACACCATCCGAATTTTTATATGCTTCCTTATCATAATCACCGGTTGGGACTACAAGGGAAACAGAGCCGGAGATACTTATTGTTCCGGCTTTGGGTGCAACCCATACGCGAACAGCATCTTCCATTGGTGAAATGCGCAACATCTCCGCTTGTTCCTCAGGATCCACAGCACCGACAGAGACATCTATCTTAGCCGGGTCATATATGATAGGGCTTGGAGTGTCTGCACTGTTCAAGGTAAATGTCGGTACTGCATTGCCTTGGGCATCTTTCTCTATGTGGTTGAAGTACACCTTACTGTTTGAGACCAGATCAATCAGACCGTCCCCGTTTATATCAGAGAAATATTCCTTGGTCTTGGTTGTGGTTCTTGCATGATCTTCACCGACTGTTGCAGCAACCGGACCCCATCCTGCTTTTACATCTGTACCGCCAGAGTAAGTATTGCTGCTTGAAGATGAAAATCCGGTTATACCTTTTACCTTGACAGGTTCTCCATAAGATATTTCTCCTGTAACACCATTCCTTAATTGAGACCGGTAATACAAAGCACCATTTTCCCGATATACCTTATCGGGTAATCCATCGCCATTCAAATCCACAAAAGTTGACAGTCCTCTGGATTGGTCGTTGCTATAATTGAAACCGCCTCCTCCGGTTGTTGTGGTTGTCGTGCTTTGATCATCAGGACCGACACCGGCATAGAATGAACCACCTACCGAAGAGCTTGTTGTACCACCAAGAGCAGAAGGCTTGTCACTGAACATATCCATTCCCTGCAGGGGATTGACAAATCCGGCATCCAGCCCGTCATTGTGCGTGTTCCACGTTTCCTGACTGTCCTTGAAGGGGACATACCCCTTGTCGGACTGCACGTCGTCGTAGTAGCTGAACTTCTGGAAAGACACCTCCTGTCCGTTAGAGTTCAGGTGACGCACACCGGCGAGCAGTTCACGGTTGAACGCACCGTTCCGGTACTCAAAAGCATAGCTTCTGAGCACGTTTCCCCGGAAGTTCACCGTTACTTTCTCCAGCAGGCGGTTGGAAGAGGTCAGGTAGCCGTAACGGGCGTTGTTGGTCTTCACCTGCCGGGTCTTGCCGCCTTCAAACGTCACGACCGTATGGGGCTCCTGTCCGGCATTTCCGGCACGCACCTCTTTCAGGTAGAGCGCCTTGGCTTTCAAGCCGCCACGGACATCTTCATCGGCTGCCTCATACACGTATTCCATGAAGTCGCCGTGCGTTTCCTCCACCGGCGCAGTTTCCATTCGGAAATCACCTCACGGGTATTGCCGGAAACATCCGTGAAGGTGCCTTTCAGAACGGCGCCTTCACCGCCATAGGTGTATTTCACACCCTGCTTGTCGGTGACTTCCCAGTAATAGTCTGCCGGACTGCTGCCCTTGCGGATGATACGGCTGAAGTCTCCTCCCTGACGGGTATAGAACTGCCGGTCTGCCTTGCGGGGCATCTTGTCTCCACGGTGGGCCACACCCATCTGTCCCTTGTCGTCCATGGTCGAGAGCATGGAACCGGAGAGCAGGTAGGTTTCTGTCTCGCCGGCCATGTCATAGCGCGGCACGCCCCATCGGGTGTCCAGCGTAATGGAAGGTACGGAAAGACTCCATCCTTCACCGAGCCAGCCGCTGCCGCCCTCACTGCTGTACTGGATGCCGAGTGAGGGGGCCATGCCGTTTCGGGCAGGCGGCATCTCAAAGGCATACTGCAGGCTGGCCGTTCCGCGGTTGTTGGCCTGCGGCGGAGCAATCAGGTTGATTTTGGCCGTTGGGTCGGCGGCCTTGATGTCGTTCATCATGGTCGGCGCAAACCCTTCGGTCTCCGGCGATTCGGGTGCCTGAATCACGCCATTAATCATATCCGTGAAGTGGGTGGTTCGTGACACCACGCAGGCTTCCTGCTTGTCGACCTTCACTCTTTCCAGCGCCACCCAGTGTTTGGTGTCGTTGTCAAAATAATAGGTACGGATGTCGTCTTCGGTGTAGCCGCTCGGAATGCGGTGCGGCGTACTTCACCGGACGGTGGCTCCCCTTTTCCGTGAAGTGTGTGCCGTGCGGCAGGAAACGTACGCCTTCTCCCTCGGCCGTGACATTGGTCATGCCGAATCCAGTGCCGGCAGGTCCATTTCACGCAGGGGACGCATGGTCAGCTTTCTGGCTGCCAGCATGACGCCATGATCTACCAGCAGCGCACCGTTGGGCCATTTTTTCAGCTGTCTGCCTTGTCTTGGGCAAAATGCTTCCCTGCCGTCCGGGCAGCCGGAGTCTGAAAAGCGCGTTCATAATCTGCCTTGCCTTTCTTTAGTGTCGGGAAGGAAGCGGTCAGGGTCTTTCCGGAGGCGGTAGTGGCACTGAGCGTGAGGCTGCTGCCCGATACGGGAACGATGCCTTCGAACTCGCCGTCCTGCAATGTAAGTACGGTATGTCCTGCCTTGACCGTCCGAACCCCGTTACGGACGAAGCCGTGCACATAGGCCAGGTCGCCATAGACTACCGGAGTTTGTGACAGCGTAAGTGCCTGCCCGGGTCCCGATGCCGTTTCGACATGCAGGTTGCGTACCGAATAGCTCCTGCCTTCGGGAGCCGTGAAAAGTACGCGGTTGACGCCTTCATGCAGCCAGGCCGGGTGAATCTCCTCGCGGACATGGGTCCAGCCGTCGGATGCCGTGGCCATATAACCGCCGGTGGCCGGACGGTCGTTGATGCTCTTGGCTACGGCTCCGGAGTGATCCGCACCCTGCAGCTCGTAACACAGCCAGACGCGGGCGTCCGACGGAATTGTCCGGGAGAGGTTGATTTCAAAGATGTTGTCCTCGGGGTTGTCGGCAGTCTTCCCTTCGGGAATACCGACCGAACCGTAGCGGAGGGTGGCATAGGCGGCTGTCGTGCCTGCTGCCTGTATCGGAGTGGAAGAAGTGCGGTGGCCAGTTGCCGCCTTTGCAGGACGGCTGCCGTCTTCTTTCTTCCTGCCGCTGTCTTCGGATTTTTCTTGCCGGATTTCCGATGCCGTTTCCATCTGGAGCTGCGTATTCGGAGACTGGCCGGACAGATATTGCGAACCGGCAATGCCGGCTGCCGCCAGCGTCACGGCTGATGCGGCGATGATAATTGTCCGTTTCATGATATTTCGGTTTTAGTTGAACTATTTGGCTATAATCTTCCGGGTTTTTTTCCCAATCCGGACCGATGGCCTTGACTACATAGACTCCTGGGGCGGGTGCCTCGAAGCGCGAACGTTTGGTTGTTCCGCCTTCCATGAACTGCTCGTGAACCAGTTTGCCGGAAGCGTCGAATACCATCAGCGTGACATCCCCGGGCTGGTCCTGCTCCAGCACGACATCAAAGATGCCGGTCGTTCCGTCAGGCTTTACCTGGAACGAATCGTCCCTGTTATCGTTTCCTTGGCTGTTTCCTTCACCGTTTCCGGGCCGGTCTGACCAGCCGATGAGGGAACCTTCCTTCTTTTCTGTTCCGTTGGGGAGTGTCGGGTCGCACTCACTGCCTACATGTACCGTGAAGAGGGCTGTGTTTGTCTTGGGATTCTCAACCTGTACATTGCCCGAATGGGTGAAATCGGGAATTAGCTCTCCGTTTACGGTCAGTCCGGTAATATGTGTTTCACCGGTTCCGAACTTGATGCACAGACGCCATGCCCGGATGTTCCATTGGGTAAAGCGGCGGATGACTTTGCCGTTGAGCTTGTACGATACGGTAATGCCTTCGAGTCCCAGCGTGAGGACGTCTCCTTCCTTGATGCGGATAAACTGGGTAAGGCTCGTGTGTCCGTCGATAATCATATACGCCTTGTCACCTCTGACATCAAAGCCGAACTGCGTTATGTCGTCGGATATTCTCGGTTCCACACCGAGTCGGTAGTTGGAGTTGGTTCCTGTCACCGTCCAGGAAACTTCTCCGGATGCGAAGATCCGCTTGTCGTGCACGTAGGTGGTGTAAAGCGGACCGCCTGTTCCGTAGATGTCGTTGCCGCCGCCCTGGGTGACTTTCAGCGTATAGGTGCCGGGAGCCAGTCCGTCAATGCGGTGAGCCTCTCCGGTGAACTTGCCGCTTGCAATGATTTCATCCTTGGGTACGCCGGCTACCGTATCGGCTGAGAGCACATAGTCATAGACGGGGGTGCCGATGCGGATGTCAATGTCGATGCTGCCATCATTGCGGGGTTTGCCGTCCTCACAGGTGGACGGAGTCGGAACGGCATCTGCCGCCAGTCCGTCATAATAGGCAAAGGTGAATACATCGCTGCCGCTGCCGTCCAGATCCCAGAACAGGTTGTGGAATACGGTCTTTCCGCGCATGAGGTCCGGTCGGGAGCATTTCACGGCTATCATGTCTTCCGTATCGAACCTGCCTTCCCCGCTGGGGTCAATGAGCAGCAGGGTACGGTTGCGGCAATACTGTGAGAACTCTTCATCCGGGGTAAGCGCATGGCTGAGTTCTGCCATGTTTCCCGTGTCACCGATGCCGCCGGTACGTACAGCGGCTATGTGCAGCGGTTCTTCGGAGGTGACGGCCCGGATAAGACCTGACATTGAACCGGAGGTTTCGGGCAGGGGAATGGTACGCGTCTGGCTGCCGATACCGTCAATGCGGAGATAGACCTGCCCGTCTTCCCTCCGGATGGAAACGGCACTGCCGCTGACTCCGGTGGCCACAGCAGTAGTGCCGGCCTGTCCGCCGGAGATGGCATAGACGTTTCCTTCCCTGTCGAAGCGGTAGCCGTATTCACAGGTGTTGCCGCCGGAGCCGGTAAAGCCCGCGTCGAAAGTGGGATGACTGAGCGGGCAATAGAAGGAGACGGCTCCTTCACGGCCAGGCAATGCCGGTGTGACGGCAAAGGCTTCGGTCGCACTTGAGTCCTGCTCGATGGTGTCCAGGAAGCCTTTCCGGGTAACGGTCATGCCCGTGCCGTTCCAGCGTACCGAGGTGCTGTCTGCCGATGCCGGTACATTGCTGCGTACCGTCCACGTGCGGTGCATGATGTGCCACAGGGTATCTGCCGGTGAGGTGTAGGTGGTCAGCGGACCGTTGTCGTCACCCCAGAAGATGTACCCTTTATCGGGCAAGGGATTGCCGTATTCACGCCCCATGACGAGCAGGCGGCTGGCGGACGACTCCGCATAGGAATTGCCGTCGTGGAAGGTGTCGTTTGCTTTCATGGTGGCATAGACGGGTTCTTCCTCGTAGGAAGTGGTGGAGAGGGGCTGGTGGAGAGCGGAAGCGGCATCCGAGCCGATGGCTGTCACCCGGTGGTGATAACCCAAGTTCTCGTCCTTGTCCCATATCAGGTTGCCTTCACTGTCCAGATAGGAGTTGTTCAGGGTGATTCCATACTTAACGGCCAGGTAGCTTTCCACTTTCCTGCGTTCTGCCGGGGTGAGGTAACGTCCGTAGATGATGACTTCGGGGGAATAGCCGTCAAAACGGTTGTTCCCGAATGACGCTTCATCATAACCGGTGCTGAACTGCGGATTGGATGCGGAGTAAGTACCGCCGACAAACAGATTAGATACGGAATTTTCTCCCCAAAGGCCCGTTCCGGGACGGTTGCTCTTCAGATAGGTGAGCACGCGGACGGAAGACTCCCGGAAGTCTGTAGCAGACTGTCTGTCAGAAGAGGAGAACAAGAGGTCTTCTCCCGTGTCCTTTCCGTAGTCCAGCGGCTCCGTGCCGTTGGCACGTACGGCCTTGTCCTTTGACAGGATGGAGCCGCCGCCTTTCCTCCCGTCAAGGGAATAGATCAGCATATCCTTGTCGTGACTCTCGGGAGGCAGGGCAAAGACACCAAAGACAGTAGCCTGTGAAAAGTTGGAGAACTTGAAGGAAGCTGTTTTTCCGTAGCTTCCTCCTGAAAGGTACAGTGCCGGATGAAAATTGAATGCCGGCGCGAAGGAGCGGGTCTGGGTGTATTCGCTTCCCGGTTTTCCGCTGCGGTCTAGAGAACGCAATTTTACGGAATCCCCTGCGAAATCCATCCAGCGGTATGCGCCTTGAAGGTCTGCCGTCACGGGCAATGTCTGGAACCACAACTCTGTTCCTTTGACACCGCCGGGGGACTGTGCACCCGCTGTCACAACTCCTGCACCGAATAGAAGTAGCATTAGTTGCTTCATCGCTTGTGTGATTAAGGTTAATGTTGGGAAAGGTTACCGGCCTTTCCAATGGATTGTGTCCGCTGAAGAAGTAAGGTAGGTGCGGACGGAGCTATAATGAAGAAAATGGTCCGGAATCCGTTATCCGGTTGACGGCATCATCCTGATGCTGATATTTATATACAACTCCACAGCAAATATAAACATCTTCAATTATATAAAACGATAAATATCAAAACAAATTTAGACTTTTAACATTATAACCATCTATAAGTCAATATTATCCGATAAATTTGCATGTGAAATCATTTTTTCCGCAGTTCAAAAACGGAACAATAATAAATCCTTTATCTTAACCTAAATGTATACCCTACACGATTTTGAATTGGGTACTCCATGAATGCGCTTGAACGAGCCAAAGATTTTCAGAAATTTACCCAACAGTTTAAAACCTATCCGGATAAGCATTATTGGATAGAATCCTATTCCGGAGTGGACGCACGGATGGAATTGGAAGGAAGTACCAAGAATGTGTCCAGTTTTATAGCCAATGATTATTTGGGTATGTCCCAACGTCCTGAAACGATAGAAGCCGGTATTGAGGCTGTTCGGAAATATGGAACAGGAACATGCGCAGCTCAAGTGATAGGTGGCTATTTGGATATTCACCGTCGTTTGGAGCAGGAAATCGCACAATTTACCGGTCAGGAAGATGCCTTGTTGTTTTCTTCCGGGTTTGGAGCCAATGACGGAACTCTTCGAGCCTTATTGGACCGAATGACATTGCCATTACAGATGCTTTTATCCATGCCAGTGCTTCTGCAGGCTTGATAGGTACTCATGTAAAATCCTTTGGGCACAACAATTTGGAATACCTTGAATTGGCATTGAAACACTCCCAGGATGCCTATAAAACCAAGTTGGTCATCGTAGATGGAGTTTATTCACAGGGCGGAGACCTTGCCCGTTTACCGGAAATCAACACACTTTGTAAGAAATATGATGCCATGTTGATGGTGGATGATGCCCATGGTATGGGTGTTTTTGGAGAAAACGGACGAGGTACAGCGGAGCATTATGGGTGTCTTGGCCAGATAGATATTATTACCGGAACATTCAGCAAATCATTCGGATGTGTAGGTGGTTTTGTTGCAGCATCCCATGAACTGATTGAATATTTGCGGTATTATGCAGACAGTAATATTTTCTCTGCAGCCATTACCCCACAGGTAACTGCATCAGTATTAAAAGCGTTGGAACTGATTAAGAGACAGCCGGAAATACGTAGAAAACTCTGGGATAATGTGAATTATCTCCGTTCCAGACTATTGGAAGAAGGTTTTGATATAGGAGATTCTGTGTCGCCTATATTCCCAATTATGATACGTGATACACAGAAAGCATATGATGCAGCTCAAATGCTTCGTGAAAAAGGTGTATTGGCCATATCTATTGTTTATCCTGCAGTGAGATTGCGTGAGGCACGGTTGCGCGTCAGTGTATTGGCTTCTCACGAAAGGGAAGATTTGGATTATTGATAAATGCACTATTAGAAACAGACAAAAAATTAGGAATAAGACATGGATAATCCCAAAACAAGACGCCCCAGACGCACAAATAAGGATTTGCGGAATGACATCTTGAATGCTGCGTCAGAAGTGATTAAAAATGAGGGTTTCGCCAAATCCTCACTCATGCGCATTGTAAATCTTGCCAAAGTAGAGTCCACGGTTTTTCATCGTCACTTTGGTGATTGGGAAGAGTTTATGGACATATATACCAGAAAATATGATTACTGGTTCAGTGATGTTATTGACTCCATCGAGAAAAACCAATGTACGGAAAAAGAGTTCCGCTCTATCATGCACGGTTTGTTTGATGATTTAAATTCAAATATAATCATGCAGGAACTCTTGAAATGGGAAATATGTGATGAAAATACAATCACTAAACGTACTGCTCAAATGCGTGAGTTTAATACTATGCCTTTGGTTCGACGTTTTCAAAGAGTCTTTGCAGAAAGTGATGTGAAAATCGGTTCGCTCTCAGCACTGTTGATTGGCGGTGTATATTATTTGATTCTTCACAAAAAACTTTCTCCTTTTAGTGGTATAGATGTGAATAATCGTGATGGGCAGGAGGAAATCCATTATGCCATTGATTTTTTTACGGATGTCATATTCAATAGAATAAAAGAAAGAGGAATTGAAGATCGCATTGCAAAGAGGCTGCGGTTGAATGGCGTTTCAGAGGATATTATAAAAGATTCTGTTTACCTTTGTAATAATTAGCAATCTCCATATATGGAAAACCTATTGCGGAAAGGAGGTGTAAGAGAATGAAAGCATCTACACAATACAATGACTATAAAGGAACGGCTGCAGCTGATGTTTCAGACTACCTTTTCATAAGGGATTATTTAAAGGATCGTGGTGTTGACATTGAAAGGTATGAACCGGTTGGTTTTGAACTATATACAGGATATTCCAATTTTGTCAGCTACCGTTTTATCTGCAAGGATAATCACAGCGACGAGAATAGACTTGTGAAAATTGGGTTTGAGAGCAAAGACAACATAAGTGATTTTCTAGATTTATTTAAGAGGTTTAATGTTGTACTTACTTGGAACAAGTCCCAAATCAATTATGCAGATTGGGATGTGAGTGATGATACTATTATGATTGATGATAGAGAGGATTTTTAATAGTATGTTCATTGTTTAATATGTAAAAGAGGCTGATTCAATACTTTATGTAAAGAATCAGCCTCTTTGTCTATTGAAAATTTAATCTGATTATCCGTTTATGCACCTGTTATATTCGCAATTACTAGTCTGTCAAAGAGTTTGTCTCCAAAATACCGTCTGTTTAATTTGTAAATAAACTCGTTGAGATACAACTGTAAGTATTTCCTTTTGATTTTATGGTAGTTGCCCAGCAATGTCCGTTTTGCATTACTGATTGCGATATGCACCCATTTGAGTGTTTCCTTGGTGGTTTTGGCGTCTGATTTCTCGGTGACGTGCAATTCCACCAGATCGGAGATGTCAACGTAAGAAGTGCTTTTGTCCGAAAATACGATGGCATCATCCTCCATGCAGTCCCTGACCACGCCGTTGATTCCTTCACTTTGATGGCTATCCAGTACCCTGGCCTTGAAATAACGCACATGCTTCTCCTTTTTGCCCGTTTCGATATCTTCCAACGGGGTGCTTTCGGCCATCACCGCAACGTTCTGCTTTCCCTCGGCTCCCCGGCCACGTGTACCCTTGCCTCGCTCGATTTCCTTACTGGCCACCGAAAAGTAACCCTCATCCAGTTCTATCATCCCTTCCAGTGTATACCTTGCATCCCGGTTGCCCATCGCCCTGCGGAGTTTGTGTACCATCGCCCATACCGGTTCGTAACGCTTCAATCCTAATTGCTTCTGGAGTTCGTTGGTGGAGAATCCCTTTTTTGTGCAACTCATCAGGAACATCGTTTTGTACCACACCAGAAACGGCAGCTTGGAGCTCTCCATGTTCGTACCGCTGCGCAACGAGGTGCGGAAACGGCAACCTTTGCATTCATAACTCCATTTACCCTGTAACCAATAATGGGAAGTGCCCCCGCATCGCTTGCAGACAACCCCTTCCTTATCACGCTGCTCCTTGAAATGCAAACGACAATCTTCCTCCGAACCGAAATGAGCCGTAAAACTGAATATGTTCATAATCCCTGCTTTTTGAGCGCTAATATACTAAAAATATTAGGTGTGTTTGCGGAGAATCAGAAAATTTAAAATATTACCATCGATACATTAAAATTTTTTACCTCCTACAATACTCCAGAAAGTACCGAAAAGAATTTTCATGTCGAACCACCATGAGCGTTTTTTAAGATAGTATAAATCATATTCCAGTCGGCAAAGCATTTTTTCCATTGTATCGGTATATCCATTGTAAAGAGTTGCAAAAGATGTTACTCCCGGACGGATCTGATATAGATAGACATAACGTGTATCATAATCCAGAATCTGATCTATAAAGAATTTACGCTCGGGTCTGGGACCGATGAATGCCATATCACCGCAGAACACATTCCAAAGTTGTGGGAGTTCGTCTAAATGATGTGCACGAATAAATTTACCTACTTTTGTGAGACGTGGGTCATTATCGCCTCCGGAATGACTTAGCTGTGGACCAAGTTTTTCTGCATCCATGCGCATAGATCGGAATTTGTAAATATTGAACGGGCGACCAAAGCGACCAATACGTTCTTGTTTGAAGATAGCAGGGCCTCCATCTTCAAGTTTAATGGCAATATAACAGCAGAGTGCTAGCGGTGAAAATACAACCATTGTAATCAAAGCCACAATGCAATCTGTAATCCGCTTGAAATTCCTAGCAAAGGAAGACATGCTATCTGGAATAAACTCATCTTTAGGCACCAAATCACTGACCAATGTTTTAATTTCAACGGTCTCTTGTTTCTTGCCTTCTGAACAGCATGATTCAAGCCAGCAAAAGAAATCCTTCTCGCTAAATGATTTTTTCATATCGAGATAGAGGAAGTTTTCCTCTTCTTGAATGACAGGAAGGTATGACCTGAGTCTCTTCATGCCTTCCCTTGTTACGATTGTATAAGGAAGTGCTACATTGGAAGAATAGCCTCTGACGTATTCAACACCATGAGACATCGCAAATAGTTTTAAAGAATACGCAGAATAACCATAAGCAATCCAAATGCTGTGTTCTTCTTCCAAATGATACAAATAGACATGCCTATTGTCATTCTTTAATTCACGCTCTTTGATAAATTCTGAATTCATAATGAACAGTCGTGTAATTTGTTGTTTTAATTGGCTTGTAGAAAATACTCAGAAGTCGTCATCAATAACGGGTACTCCTTTCGATATATAGGTTGAAACATCTACCTGAGACATACCTTTATATGTTGTAGGTTTTTCCAACAGTAAGAGGATTCGGTCTGCCATTGTTTTTGCATCGTCCGCTGGTACCAAAAAGCCATTAAGGCCATCTTTTATAACTGCCTTGTGTCCTTTGTTGGCGGTTGCTATAACAGGCAAATGAGCATATTGAGCCTGTATAATACCCAAAGGACATTTTTCTGTCTTGCTGGAAGCAACATAGATATTCGAGGAGGCCAGCAATTCTCCTGTGTCATTTCGCATACCTAAGAATCTGACAAATTGCTGTATCTGTAGTTTTGATGCTTCTTCTTGGCATTCTCCGTTTAAACAGTCCTTTCCTACCAAAAGCAGGTAAATGTCCATGTTCCGATCACGTAAATCCTTGACGGCTTGAATCAGCATGTGCTGATTATTATTAGAGTTCATTTCCGCCAAATTGATTAAAACAATTGATCTCAGTGGTATTTGCAGTTCGTTTCTGTACTTTTGGCATACTTGCAAGGGATTGTTGATATTCAGGATGTCAAAATCGAAATTAACAGATTTTTCACCGGAGACCCGAACTTGATGGTTAGATTTATTATTTGTTTCCATAATGAATTGTGTTTGATATCAATTGATAATGCTGACTCTTTGTTCTAATGAACATGTTAGCAGACTCAATGAGAAATCTTATTGCTGATTCTTTAGAACATCATATAAGCATTCGTATATTTCTGAAGCAACTTTCACTGATTCATATTTTGAGACATCCACATTTGCCATTTTCTTATACAAATCTGGATTTTCCATAAGAGTTGTAATTTGGTCAGCCATTGATGAATAATCATCTATCGGGACTAGAATTCCATTTTCATTATTCTTAATAACCGCTAGATGTCCTCTGTTTGATGTTGCGACTACCGGGAGATGCGCATATTGTGCTTCAACAAGGTTTATAGCAAGTCCTTCTCTTTTGCTGGAAGCTACATAAATATCTGAAGCTGACAACAATTCACCAATATCGTTTCGCCAGCCGAGGAATTTTGTATATTCCTGTACCTGTAGTTTTGCAGATAGCTGCTGACATCTACCATTTAGATAATCAGGACCAACCAAAAGTAGATATACATCCAAATTCTTACTCCGTAGATTCTTCAGAACTTTGATAAGCATCTGCTGATTTTTGTTGTTGTTAATTTCTGCAACATATATCAGTATTTTGGAACGAATTGGGATATGCAGTTTATTACGGTATTCTTGCCGGATTTTCTCTGGATTTTTAATGTCCAAACGATTAAAATTTGCACCAATGCCGTTTGTTTTGCTAACAAGCATGTGTCGGTTGAATTTCTTCTTAACACGTTCATAATCCTCGTCATTTATGGTTATGAACATGTCTGTAAATTCAGCCATTAACTTTTCCATTGGATAGAATAACAGCCAACTTAAGATGGAGGAACCTTTAAAGAAATGAAGGCCATGGGCAAAGTAAACTACCTTAAGTCCATGTTTTCTGAAAGGGATGGATGCAAAGCGGGCAACCAGACCACCTACCGGAGTGTGGCAATAAATAATATCATACTGATTTTTCTTGAGTAGCTGATAGAGTTCCACTATTCCTTTCAGCGTTTTAAATGTGAACGGTGAGCGTTTCCAACTCATACCGTATACATTGTCAGCAAAGGGGATGTCTTCGTCAAGAGAACAGGCAACGTCTATATGCCAACCTTTACTTTTCAAGTACTTAATAGTAGGAATATGAAACTTGTTTACATGCCCCTTTGCAACATTTGCAACTAGCAATACTTTTATCTGTTTCATTGTGCTTATGTGGTGTTTGACTGCTTGTTATCCGCCACATAAACATGGTATATAAAATGTTCAAATGGGGATAAAGCAGTTTGATACTGGCTTAGCAGACAGTATTATTGATGATTAAGTCAAAGAATTGACAGAAAGAGAAATTGTCTGAGTGCTTGTGGATTATAAAAGTAAAAAAGGTGCAGGCAGATAAAAGAATCGATGGTCAAGAACAAACCAGGCATTCATAACCAGCCATGCAAAATTTACTCCAAATACCCAAGGGAGGCTTTTAATGTATTTATTCAATTTATATATATCAGAATGTTGGATATACAATTTTAAAAGGAAGAAATATGAGATGAAATATCCAAGGAGAAGATATCGATTTCCAACTACACTGAAACTAGTCATTAGATAACCAAAGGTTAGGAAAAAGAGCATATATGCATACAGTACACTATCAAATGATGATATTGAAAACTTGTTTTCATTCTTTCTTAAATAAATAAGAAACAATACATAAAACCCTCTTATAAAATAGTTTCCTACTCGTTGTAATTGAACAGTCAATGACTGTTCAAATGCTGCTGCCGTTTCTTCGGAAGCATAACTGGATGCTCGACTTTCCATCGCTTGGTTGAAATTGCCAAGATTCAGATTTTGGATAATATTGCCCCAAAAATCAGGAGTGATAAACACAGATGATATACAGGAAACAATAGCTGTCCACCAAAGAATATTTACATGCCTCTTTGTAACAAAAAGGCGGGCAATAATGACTACACATATATTCAGTATGAAACTGAAATGTATCAAGGATGTACTTAAAACACCTAATAATGCTGTATTTTTTCTTTTCGATGAGAAATAGAAACGCATAGTACGAAAATATAGTCATTGCTATAAAATTCCTAATACCTCCTATGGCTACGGGATTGTATAACAGCACATACAATATTGTGATTATATAGGTGCACCTATTACCATAGTGTAGTTGCATATATTTCTGTATCTTAGAGAGAAACAAGTATGCAAACAAACCTCCAATCAATCCTACGATAAAAAAATACAACCTTAATATTTGTAGTGATGTTGCTGCAAACAATGAACAACATCCCTTCGAAAATATCAAATGTGTTGCCTGATAAAAAATCGTTCCATATATCCGTTATAGTTGCAGTAGACGTAAAGGTTTCAAATGCCACCATTTTCCTGTAACAGTCAGCTCTCGGGTCAGAAAAGCTATGTGCAAAACCAAACAATGCATAGAATATGACAAATACGCATCCATTCAGTTTGTTCCTTAAATTATTCAGAGACAACAAGAATGACAATATTGGAGAAATAGGCAGAATTAAAATTGAGCCATCAGATAGTTTTCTAAGCATAATTATTATTTGTAAACAAAGCGATACATGAGATTTAATGCTGCTTTGGCGGCTGGATAGCTAATTGAGGAAAGCAGTATCAACAATGTTTTAAGATTGCTGCATGAATGCTTTCTGAGTCGTTGCAGAGGCAATTCCTTTAGCAAAAAGGCTCTGTATTCTTCTTTTGATAAGCCTTTTGCTCTTAATCCGGTAAAAGCCAAATTAATACTACTTAAAAATAACTCTTCCTCATATTCGCTGAGCGAAAAGTGTTCATACTTCCATTTATTTACTTCTGCTAATTGGTAGAAAATTGAAGCATTGGGAGTGTTTGTATAACTACCATTGTTTCTAGCACGGAAATAATGGTAATATGCACCTTTGCAATATGTGATGGAAAGGGGATGTTGGAGTAATTTTAGCACAACAAGCAAGTCCTCTCCCATATTGATGCCAGATAAATAGCTAATCTGAAATTTTCTAAAAAGCTCACTCCTTATTAACTTATTGTTCGTGCTACCCATGATTTTTTTGGCACAAAAGCCCACGTACAAGACTCTCTTGCTTTAAATCTATCCCTTTGTGTGATATGATTCTTTGTTTACCATTATCATAGTTAACGAAGAAATCCGAAATCACCATATCTACCTGCTCATTGTTTGTGGCCAAATAAAGTTGTTCCAGCATATTGGCTTCTACCCAATCGTCTGCATCGCATACGATACAGTAACGACCGCATAAATTATCCATACCCATTTGTCTGGCAGATGCGGAACCGCCATTTTCCTTATTAAACAACTTGAAACGTTGGTCTATCAAGCTGTATTTTTTGCAAATGGCGGCACTATTGTCTTTGCTCCCGTCATTTATGAGTAACACTTCAAAATCTTGAAATGTCTGTTGGGTCAGACTACTCAAGCTTTTATCTAAATATTTTTCAGCGTTATATATAGGAACAATAACAGAAATTGCAATAGAATTATTCATTGGTGAAATATTTATCTTGAACTTTAAAAGGACAAGCACGCAATAATTTATTCAAATCAATATCAATAGGTTTCCACTCGCTCTTATAAGCAAGTAAATCAGTCAGACAGGTAGTCTCATTAATCTGTACCGGTTCATTATCAATCCGTTCAACTGATGAGAAATAATCTCGAAATTTAAATCCGTTTCCTGTTACTTCATCAGAAAACTCAATCCATTTGTTGGGAATACCATATGAATCAGCTATGATCAGTCCATGTAATGAACTTGATAAAATAAATTGACACTGATTTATTTCATCGATAACATCATGCCAATCCTTATAGTTTGCCATATGGATAACTTTAGCTTCACCCTTCATTTGTGAAACAAGGACATCTACATATTTACTTTTCATATCGACGTAATGTGGTATTATGCCAACCGTGTACTTTTTCACGATTTCGGGTTTGTATATTACAGGAAGGAGTAAAGCTGGATCTCCATAAACCGGAGGACATTCAATACCTTGTGATATAAGATAATTGCGTGTTAATTTACCGCGAACAGCACGTACTTCCAAAGGAACACATTTCATCTTCCTATTATCAGATATCGCTCCACTACCCCAAATAATACTTTGAGAATCAGCCATTGAATCAATGATAGATCCGATGCAGCAAACATTTATTAGTTTTGGTACAAAAAGGTTGAACTTATTGACTAATCGTTTACCTGAGAGTTCTTTAATCAGATAATAATTAAGTTCATCGCCAAGATTACGATGTTCCGGTTCTTCATCGTATAAATTCATCCATGCATTTACGACTAACAATTCGCTTCGATTCATACTATAATATTTCAAGGTATGAATGAGGTTCTTAGCGATATGACGCAATTTATTTTGTACTCGTATTGCAACGTTCGTCTTCATTTTGTATTGTTTTACCTTGTTCTTTTAATTTGAGATAAATTCTTTCTTCCTCTTTGAGCTTATCGTATTGATTCTTATCCCTGTATTTAATTATTTTGGCAGGGCATCCTCCGACGAGTGACATTGGGGGTACGTCTTTAGTGACACAAGAGCAAGCTGCAACGACTGCTCCTTCACCTATCACCACACCTGGCATGACAGTAACATCGGCTCCAATCCATACATTTTTGCTTTATAATCACATCCTTGACGATATATTTATCATCATATGGGAGCATGGATCCTTGCCAGTAGTGATTAGAAGTGTGAACCTTAAAGCGGGGACCGATAATCGTACCGGATTCTATGATAAGTTTTCCCCTCAACTGTAGCCATGAATCAGGACCTATATAGACAGGTGGAGTGAATATTAAATTTCGGTGGTTGAAATCAGAAAATGGAACATGTATTTCAAGTCCGTTTTTATTTAGTTTCCTGGCAATTGCAAATTGTTTAAAATAATGAAACAACGTCGAAAGAGTATATTTAATCATTTTTTCTGATTGTTTTAAATAGTTTGTTTTTAACCATTTCTTTTTCTCCGTTTTCTAATCCCACAAACCATATGGAAAGCAGGACTATGGAAAGGCAAGAACAAAGGCTGGCAAGCAGATTTAAATCGTTGACATGACTATATAAGAGCATT
>ENA-OQHF01000707-OQHF01000707.1-human-gut-metagenome-genome-assembly--contig:-NODE-707-length-19495-cov-5.434738_pt1 | contig 19495 bp, 16 predicted proteins | sample MGYA00242559_ERZ504709 | MGnify/ENA primary metagenome ERZ504709 (study PRJEB26092, sample SAMD00036203) | human gut metagenome | host: Homo sapiens | study: EMG produced TPA metagenomics assembly of... | reverse complement strand
CGCCCCGATATGAGCATAAAAGTGGGATGATAATCCCACGATATGCGAATATTGGGTAGGATTGTGGGAGTGCGTAGCACGGAGCAATCCGTAGGCATCAAAGTCGGGGGCTTTTGACCCCGACATCTTTACATAAGAAAGAATAAATGGTATATTTTAGTTAGATTATTCTAACCAGAGTTTGAAGGAGGTTACCATGTTTCTTAATCTAAATCATATTAAAAAATCATTTGGACAGGGCGACAGCCGGGTGGAAGTCCTGAAAGGGATTGATCTTTCCATTGAAAAAGGTGAGTTCTGCGTTCTTTTAGGTCCTTCCGGTTCCGGAAAGTCCACCCTGCTTAATATTATCGGTGGAATCGATCATGCTGACAGCGGACAGATCACGATCGACGGAGAACTCATGGAGAAAATGACTCCGAAGCGGCTCGGACTCTACCGCCGCAGACATCTGGGCTACGTTTTCCAGATGTATAATCTGATCCCGAACCTGACTGTCCGCGAAAATATCGAAGTCGGAGCTTATTTAAGCGACCATGCCCTGGATGTGGATGAACTTCTTGATACACTTGGTCTTGCAGATCATCAGCGTAAACTCCCCAATCAGCTTTCCGGTGGTCAGCAGCAGCGTACTGCCATTGGACGTGCGATCGTAAAGAATCCGGATATCCTGCTCTGCGATGAGCCAACCGGTGCTTTGGACTACAATACTTCCAAAGAGATCCTGAAACTGATTGAAACCGTGAATCAGAAATACGGAAATACCGTTGTCATGGTTACTCATAATGATGCCATCAAAGACATGGCAGACCGGGTTGTTCGTATCCGTGACGGTATGATCCGCAAAAATTATCTGAATGAGCATAAAGTTTCTGCCGAAGCATTAGACTGGTAAGGAGGCTGAAACGATGAAAAATCCATTAACCAAACGTCTTCCAAGGGAACTGAAAAGTGAATTTGGAAAGTATCTTGTAATTTTTCTGCTCCTGATCATTTCCATTGGATTTGTTTCCGGTTTCCTTGTAGCAGACGGAAGTATGATCAGGACTTATAATGAAGGATTTCAGAAGTATAATATTGAGAACGGACATTTTCAGATTGCCAAAAAGCAACAACTTCACAGATTCAGGCAATCGAAGAAAATGACATTACCCTGTATGAAAATTTTTTATTCCGAAGAATCCATAACCAATGGAAGTACGCTCCGTATTTTTTTCCAATCGTACCGATGTCAACCTGGTATGCCTGATGAAGGGAGATTTTCCTTCCGGCGAAAATGAGATTGCAATCGACCGTATGTATGCAGATAACAACCATCTGTCAGTCGGTGACACTTTAAAGAGCGATTCCCATGAATGGACGATCACCGGACTGGTTGCTCTTCCTGATTACAGTTGCCTTTTCCAGAATAATAATGATTCGATGTTCGACTCGGTAAAATTCGGAGTGGCTGTCGTGACACCTGAGGCTTTTTCCAAATTTGAAAGTTCTTCCATCAAATATGTCTACTCCTGGAAATATGCAAAAGAACCTGCCAATGATAAGGAAGAAAAGAAGGTTTCCGATGACCTGATGAAGGCTATTAATAAGGAAGTTTCTCTGCAGGACTACGTTCCCCGCTATCTGAACCAGGCGATCAATTTCACCGGTGACGATATGGGCAGTGACCGTGCTATGATTATTGTCTTTCTTTATATTATTATCGTAATCATGGCATTCGTCTTTGGAATTACGAGCAGCAATACCATCATGAAAGAATCCAATGTCATCGGAACACTGCTTGCATCCGGTTATACCCGTGCCGAACTGATCCGCCATTATATGTCCATGCCGATTATTGTCACCTTGATCGGTGCCGTGATCGGAAATATTTTAGGTTATACCGTCCTGAAAGATGTATGTGCCGGTATGTATTACGGAAGCTACAGTCTTCCGACTTATACTACCATCTGGAATGCGGAAGCTTTCCTTCTGACAACCGTGATTCCGATCATTTTGATGATCCTTGTAAACTTTACAATACTCTACAGAAAGCTTTCTCTTTCTCCACTTAAGTTTTTAAGAAGAGACTTGAAGAAAAGACGTCAGAAGCATACTCTTTATTTAAGCCCGAAGCTGGCATTTTTCAGCCGTTTCCGCATGCGTGTTATTTTTCAGAATATCAGCAACTATGTACTGTTATTTGTCGGAATCCTTTTTGCAAATCTCCTTTTAATGTTCGGACTGCTTTTCCCTGCAGTACTCGATCATTATCAGGAAGTCCTCTCCGATAACCTGTTGTGCAATTATCAGTATATTTTGCAGATTCCACTGGAGGCAATGAATGAAGAGAATAAACTTTCAAATCTTCTTTCTATGATGTATTTTCAAAGTGCTGTGGAAACCGATAATGAAGACGCTGAAAAATTCAGTGCCTATTCATTAAATACTTATGATACCGGCTACAAAGAAGAAGAAATCCTGCTCTATGGCCTGACAGATGACAGCCGCTATATTTCCATTGATTTCGCAGATACAGCAGATTCAGATGATCTTTACAATGGTGTCTACATCTCCTCTGCCTATGCGGATAAATACAGCCTGAAAAAGGGCGATACGATTAAATTAAAGGAAATTTATGAAGATGATACTTATCAGTTTACAGTAGACGGCATTTATAACTACGAAGGCGGACTTACCATTTTCATGCCACAGAAACAGTTAAACGATACCTTTGATCTTGGAAGCGACTATTTCAGCGGTTATCTCTCCAAAACGGAGATTACAGATATTGACCAGAAATATATTTCTTCTGTCATTGATCTGGACAGCCTGTCCAAAATCTCCAGACAGCTCACCGTATCAATGGGAAGTATGATGTCTCTTGTGGATGGCTTTGCGATTCTGATGTTTGTTATCTTGATCTATCTGCTTTCCAAGATCATTATCGATAAAAATGCACAGGCGATTTCCATGACCAAAATTCTCGGATATACCAACTGGGAGATCAGTCGGCTTTACATTCTCTCTACCTCCATTGTTGTCGTACTGTTCCTTTTGATCAGCCTTCCGATTGAAAGCATTATCATGACCGGTCTGTTCCGTGCGATCATGATCACCAGCATCACCGGATGGATTCCGCTGTATATGGATCCGGTTATTTATGTAAAAATGTTCGTTCTTGGATTTGGCACTTACCTGATCGTAGCTTTACTGGAGTACCGGAAAATAAAAAAAGTGCCTATGGACGAGGCACTCAAAAATATCGAATAATCATTCAAACTCATATTTACCCAGATACTGCTCTGCCAGTTCTTCATCTGAGCCTGATATGACAACTCTCATGGGAAGTCCCAGCTTTACGGACATCAGCCCCAGCAGGGACTTTCCATCAATCTGATAATTTCTATTAGACATATCCGTCACATCCACATCTGACTCCAGTTTCTGACATGCCTTGCAGAAACTTAAGATTTGACCGGATGACATTAATTTAATTTTCTTTTCTATCATTATAAAACCTCCATCTGACAATGCATGCCGCTCTGCTTCTTTTTCAGGCATACCGATATAGGATATCAGAATTTCATTCAAACTTCAACCTGTACTTTCTTAATTTTAAAACAATCTTAAGATACCCTGAACAATCGTTTTGAATCCACGCCACATTTTCTTTTTACTTCTTACCAGATTTGACATTCCTTCCAATCCTTTCTATAATAAATTTGCAAACTGTGAGAAACGTGCCTTGCGAATTTCTCACGTAAATCCAATTAAATGAGGTGACTTCTTTATGAAACATTCCATGCAGATTTCCGAATCCATCGGTCTTGGAACGATTCTCGCCCTCTCAGGCGGCTTTATGGACGCTTATTCCTATATTGAACGTGGAAAAGTCTTTGCCAATGCTCAGACGGGAAATATGCTCCTTTTTGGTGTAAATCTTTCTGAGGGAAACTATCAGACCATGCTTAATTACCTCTTCCCGGTACTTGCTTTTGCACTGGGAATCGCACTGGCAGACACGGTCCGTACAAAAGAACCGAACCTGCTTCACTGGAGACAGATTTCTGTCCTTACAGAAGCCCTGATCCTGATTGCAGTCAGTTTCTTTCCTACGACGCTCAATCTGCCTGCCAACTCGCTTACCTCTTTTGCCTGTGGCATTCAGGTTGAAAGTTTCCGCAAAATTCACGGACAAGGAATTGCCACAACTATGTGCATCGGTAATTTGAGAAGCGGAACGGAAAACCTTCACCATTATTTACATACAAAAGAACGGAAATTCCTTGATTCCAGTCTTCTCTACTATGGCATTATCATCTGCTTCATTATCGGAGCCGTCATCGGAAATGCCGTTGTGCGGATTCTTCACGAAAAGGCGATCTTAGGATGTTCCTTCCTTTTGTTCGTTACTTTTCTGATTATGTTCATTGACAGAGAAAAAGAATTAAGAGAAAACTCTGTTTCCTGACAAGGCTTTTCTTTGGGGACCCAGGGAACTTGCATTTCTACCTGGACAAAAACCCCGGAATCCTCGTATTTTTACAAACACGGGGATTCCGGGGTTTTCTTTTCAACTGCGGATGACAGGACTTGAACCTGCACGTCGTAGACACCAGAACCTAAATCTGGCGCGTCTGCCAATTCCGCCACATCCGCTTATTCTCTTTTATTTTCTTCTTTGAAAGAAAAAAATAGAACAAGCAATCGCTTGTTCTGATGAGCGTGCGGGGATTCGAACCCCGGACAACTTGATTAAAAGTCAAGTGCTCTACCACCTGAGCTACACACCCGTATTTTATTTAACTTCCCAGTAACTGGATAAACTGGGCTAGCTGGATTCGAACCAGCGTATGCAGGAGTCAAAGTCCTGTGCCTTACCGCTTGGCGATAGCCCATTAAAGACTTTATGTCTGACACTGCATGCCATTAATAATTATGAAAGGGTGGGTAACCGGACTCGAACCGGTGATATCCAGAACCACAATCTGGCGCGCTAACCAACTGCACCATACCCACCACAAAACGAGCCTGGGGGGATTCGAACCCTCGACCTACGGCTTAGAAGGCCGTTGCTCTATCCAGCTGAGCTACAGACTCATTTTCCTCTTTTCGAGGCATCTCACTTTTCAGTGAGAAAGCGGGTGATGGGAATCGAACCCACGTATCCAGCTTGGAAGGCTGGTGTTCTACCATTGAACTACACCCGCACAGCATCGGGGTGACAGGATTCGAACCTGCGACCTCCTGGTCCCAAACCAGGCGCTCTAGCCAAGCTGAGCCACACCCCGATATGTAAGTTGTTCCTGCGTTTCGTTTACTTCATCCGTAACGCAAGAACAATTATATTATAGGATTCAAAGAATGTCAACACTATTTTTCAAAAAAATTTGCATTTCTTCAAAAGACTATTTGCTATTTTTTCAGAAACTTTTATTTTTCTCAATATATCAGCGTCGAATTTTCTGATTTTTTCATACATTAAAGATATTTTTGCTCATAAGGGCTTTTCCTTCTTCATCTATTTCCATCACCATATAACTTGGTTTCCTGCCATCCTGCCTTGGATAAGAAAGACTCCCCGGATTCAGAACGGTAAGTCCGTCCTTCTGAGAAAAATATGGTTTATGCGTATGACCAAACATCACAATATCGGCATTTCTCGATCTTGCCTCTTCTATGATCGTATCGACATCCATAGACACATAATAATAATGTCCATGCGTAATAAAGACATGATACTTTCCTATATCAAATTCTTCTTCCCTTGGAAGCCTGGAAAAAAAGTCATTATTCCCCCGCACAATATGCTTTTCACATTCTATCACTGCATCCAAATACTCTTCATCCCCCTCTACATCACCGAGGTGGATAAACAGATCGATCGAACCTGCCTGCTCTAATACATAATCCAAATTTCCATGCTTTGCATGTGTATCGCTGACGATCAAAATCTTCATAGTTCTCCCTCTCTGAACTTTTCTTCCAGTATCTTCTTCATCGCACGAAGTGCCTTGCCTCTGTGGCTGAGTTCATTTTTCAGTTCAGGAGTCATTTCAGCCGTCGTACATCCATATTCCGGCACGTAAAAAATTAGGATCATATCCGAATCCATTTTCTCCGACGATCTCATGTGCAATCTGTCCCTCAATCGTCTCCCTCACTACTTTTACTGTCCCATCCGGAAATACGGCTGCCGCTGCACAGACGAATCTTGCTCTTCGCTCTTCATCCGGCACACCTTCCAGCCTGTCCAGCAAAATGCGGTTCTTTATATCATAAGAAGTATCTTCGCCTGCAAATCTTGCTGAATAAATTCCAGGAGCTTTGTCCAGATAATCAATTTCCAGACCGGAATCATCTGCCAGGACAATATCATTTGTCATAACTCTTGAAATTGCTCTCGCCTTGATCTCTGCATTTTCTTCAAACGACATTCCATCTTCTTCGATTTCTTCAAATACACCGGCCTCTTTCATCGAAAGAATTTCCAGTCCCAGATCTGCAAGGATCATTCGGATCTCTTTCATTTTATTTTCATTTCCGGTAGCAAATATAATTCTTTTTTTCATCTTCTGTTCCCTCTATCTTTTCTGTCTCGGCGGCTTTGGTCCCTGAAACTGATAAAAATATGTCTTCAGCATTCCATTGTAAATCTTTCGGTTTTTATCTGCTTTTCTTCCGAAATAACGCTCTGCATCTTCAAAACTTGTGATCATATAAGCTGACCAGTTGTCCAGTCCCTTAAAACTCTCTCCAAATTCACGATAGATCTGTGGAAGTGTCTCCCGGTCTTCCAACCGCTCTCCATATGGGGGATTCGTGATAATGAATCCATACTTCTTTGGATGTCTCAGATCTTTCACTGCACGCTCCTGAAAATGGATCAGATGGGCAACTCCTGCATTCTCTGCATTTTCTCTTGCCATCCGCACAACACTTCCATCTATGTCATACCCCTGAATATCTGTCTCTATCTCATCCTCGATCAGATCATTTGCCTCATCGATTGCCTCATACCAGTATTTCTTTCCGATCAGATTAGTCCATGTCTCTGCGGTAAAAGAACGGTTCATTCCCGGGGCAATCTTTGCAGCCATCATTGCAGCCTCGATTGGAAAGGTACCACTTCCGCAGAAAGGATCTACCAAGATCCGATCTTTTCTCCATGGTGTCAGCATGATCAGAGCCGCTGCCAGCGTCTCTGAGATCGGAGCTTTTCCTGCTGCCGGACGATATCCTCTCTTATGCAGAGAATCTCCTGATGTATCAATCCCGATGGTCACAATATCTTTCATCAGAAAAACTCTCAGCGGATACGATGCTCCGTCCTCCTGAAACCACTGAATCCGGTATTTTGATTTCAGCCTTTCTACCATTGCTTTTTTCATGATCGACTGTATATCAGAGGGACTGAAAAGCTTACTCTTAACCGATGACGCCTTCGCCACCCAGAACTTTCCATCTTTCGGTATGTACGCCTCCCATGGCAATGCCTTCGTCTTCTCAAACAGTTCATCAAACGTCACTGCTTTGAAACTTCCCACTTTTAAAAGAACTCTTTCCGCTGTCCTCAGGAAAATATTCGCTCTGCATGCAGCATCTGCCTCACCATAAAATGTCACTCTTCCATCTTCCACCTGGGAAATCTCATATCCAAGATCCTGAATTTCTCTTTTCAGTACAGATTCCAGGCCAAAATGACATGGTGCAATCCATTCCATTTTATTCATTCATTTACTACCTCATTATAAATACATTTTTTAATTCACTTCTTTTTATTCTACTATAAATCAGGGGCAGAGTAAAGTTGAATTTACCCTGCCCCTGCGGTCACATTCTCTGCTTTTCAAGTCTCTTCCGTGACTTCTCTTCTGATTGCCCTTTTGGCTTTTTCGATCAAATTAATATCTGTCTGTCGAATCATATCCATTCTTATTAGAAGAATTTTTATCGTAGGAATTTTTGTTCTTTCCACAATTCTGCGATGCAGATGAAGTACCGTTCGTACTATTTGTGCTGTTCTTGTTCGCACTGTTCTTGTTGGTACTATTCTTATTCTTGTTCTGCTCATCTGCATAGGATGAATAAGAGCTGTCCTCCATATTTTTGTTCTTGTTCACATTCGTATAATTTTTTGCCATGATGATTCCTCCTATCTATTTGGTACAGTCTTATTATCTCTGAAAACCAGATCTTTATACGCATTGGAGGAAATTAATCAGAACAATTTTTATATTCCAAATATATAAACCATTATTTAAATATTTTTCTTGCTTTTTCCATTTTGATATATTATACTATCTTTTGTAGAGAGGTTACTTTCTACAACCCCTTATTAATTATTTATACTCCCCTCAAAAGACCGATGGCTCCCCCATCGGTCTTTTACTTTATATAAGGATAGATGTCGGGGGCAAAAGCCCCCGACTATGATACCTACGGATTGTTACGCACTACGTGCTCTCACAATCCTACCCAACATTCGCATATCGTGGTGCTTACGCCCCACTTTTATGCTCATATTGGGGCGGGTCTCAAGGTCATTCTACCACCAGTGTGCAAGCACACGTGGTTTCAGACCTTTTGACCCTGGTATCAAGGATATAATGCATTATAATTATTCCGTTTATCGCTGCGATCCACTTCCTCCGATCAGTCGAATAATCAACATTGCGATCAGCAGTGGAATAAGAATCGGAGCAAGGATCCGGATCACTCCCGCAACGAATGAAATGATCACCACAATCACCAGTACAACAGCAAGAATAAAAAGTGCTTTTTTCCACCATGGAATCTCAAATACTCTGCCTTCCTCCTCTTTCATATAAGTACCATAACTGCTGCCTGCTGCCGCTCCACCGTCAGCTCCATTTTCATCTGCCTCCAGCAAAGTCTGTGCAATCGCCCATGAATCTCCCAGAGTATCGACTACCTGCTGTTCCGTCTTTCCCTTTCTGACTTCTTCATTTATATATTCATTATAATAATTGAGGTTTTCCTGTATCGCACTGGCATCCATATTTCCATCCAGTGCTTCTTTCAATCCCTGCAAAAATTCTTCCCGGGTCATCTTGTCCTCCTTATGAACCTGATTCTTAGCTTTTTCTTTTCAAAGCTTCTTTCATCTGTAGAATAGCATATCATTCTTCATTTGACAAAGTCTTTTTCTGCGTTCACAATTTGTTCATTTATCATTAAAAATTCTTTCACTTTCTCATCACTTTTTCTTCATTTCTCTTTCATATACTATAACCATCAAAGAAATACAAATTCATTAAGCCAACAAGATTTATTTTAGATAAACTTTTTCATAATACTTGCCAGGAGCCGGTCGCCGGTTACCTGGCATCCTCCCTTTTATGGGGCTTTTTTTATTTTCTTCTTTTTCCCGTTCTTTTCATTCTCCATCCATACCATAGCAGGATCAGAATCCCTGCTGCTCCAAAAATTTCTGCCCATATCCATTGATCCATTTTATTTTCAGTTTCTTCTCCATGTCCTGAAAAAAGATCTTCAACAGGCTTCCATATCTTCTGCACGATACTTTTTCCCGGTCTTATTTCAAACCGTATCACTTTTTTCACCTGGTTTCCTGCTGCATCCTCTGCCTGGACTCCCATTATATAATTCCCACTTTCCATAATTTCACACTGAAACATCCTGCTTTCGGTACTCAGCTTCTGTCTCTCTCCGTTTAAAGTGAGATCGGTCAGATACTCTTTTTCTCCGTCAACCCAGACTTCTATCTTCACCTTTTCTTCATAGATCGCCCCATCTTTTAATCTTCCCATATAAAGCACCGGTGGTGTATGATCTATGGTAAATACTGCTTCTGCAACCGAATCATTTCCTGCTGCGTCCTCTGCCCTGACTCTCAACCGGTGTACTCCCTCTTCGGTTACAAGCCTTCCTTTTGCATATTCCAGTCCATCCAGAAGCATCTGATACTGATAATCTGTCAAATCCGAAACGGCTTCTTCAACTTCATAATTCCACTGAAAAAAGGGAAGATCTGTTCCATTGAGCTGATCCACATATCGGATTACCGGGCTGCAGCGGTCAATAACAAACCGATACTCTTTTTCCGTCTTCCAGCCAGCCCGGTCTTCAACCTGAATCCGGCATTCATAATGACCATCCTCTTCCAATACAAATGGTATGCTGACTTCCTTTTCTGAAAGTTCCTGCTTTGCCTGATTTAAAATCAGCTCCTTCTTTTTCTCCTGATCTGTTCTCGTAACAGACACCTCATACTTTCCCAGTAGATTTTCATCCTTCAGCACAATCTCACCGCTGCATTTCTCCCCTGTGATCATTGCATCTGTCACACCATTCATCTCTGCCGTCGGCGATTTTCTGTCTATATAAAGTTTTTCTTTTCTGACCGTACTGTTCCCGGCACGATCGACCGCATGAACCATCAGTTCTACCGGACTCCCATCCACTGATTCTTTCTCAAGCTTTACAGTAAAACTGTCTGATTCTGTCGGATTCTCATAATACTTCCTGTTGATTTCCTCACCGTTCACATAACATACCGCCAGCCGCAAACCGGCACTGCAGGTATACTTTTCTGATCTTTCTCCGATCCACAGCCTGATCTTCGGCAAATCTTTCTGCCATTCACCGGATTTTCCCACTCCCGTAACAGCGATCAGTGGTTTCTCATCTTCACAAATGATCTGTTCTGAGCTGCTTCTCACACTTTCCAGTCCGGCATAATCTACCGCATAAGCCTCCAGCCGTCCCTGATAGCCCAATGGCAGATACACGCTTCCCTCTGCTCCTTCTACTTCCAATTTTGTACCATCATCCTGCTGTACGATGATCTTTTCAACACCGGAGCTTTCATCCTGGCTTTTTACCAGCATCTCTGTCTCCGTCTGATAACAATATCCCCTCTCCTCACTTCCCGCCGGATAGGAAAATACCACTGCTGCCGGTACTGTCTTATCTATACAGATCACCGCTTTCTGCTCCCACTCTGTCTCCCCGGTTTCCGACTCCTGCCACAACCGAAGCTGGTTCTTTCCCTCCTTCCATACAGCAGGCTCAAAGGAATATCTCCAGTTACCTTCCTCTTCCTGCTCTGTAAAATTCACAGTTTCTGCTTTTTTCTCTCCTGACGTATATGTAATCTCATACTGCATGTTACAGTATATTTCTTGATCCGGTATTTCTTCATCCTGCATTTCTTTATCTGGTATTTTTTCACCCTGCATTTCTTCATCCCGTATTTCTTTATCCGATATTTTTGCAGCCCCATCCAGACATACTTCCACTTTTGGTTCTTCTGTGTACCATCGGTTCGCTCCACTTTCATCGTACACATTTCCGTCTATCCTAAGAACCGGAATCTCTTTGCTCTCCTCTTCATCTGCAGCCGCCAGTCCTGCACTTCCAAATACAACCACTGCAAAGATTACTGCAAGGATCCAACAACTTGCTTTATTCACATTTTCCTTTTTATTCTTTTTATTTATCCACATTCTGCTCATTTATTTCCCCTTCCTGCTTCTGTTCTTCTTTCTTCTGCTCTTCCCGACTCTGTCCGTTCTGCACTCCGCTTTCCTGCTCCTGAATACGAAGTTCATACTCCTGCATTAGTTTCTCAATCTCAGGTTCGGTTCCTGTACGTTCTAAAACTCTTTTTCCCGTAAGGAGTGCTATTGAATACTGTTCTTTCCCTGCTTCTAATTTCATCTTACGGATGCCCGCTGTTGCAATCTGTTCCCGGTTTTCTTCAATCTCAACCAGTCTTCCGTATACATCGATTGCTTTCTCAACCCGCGTTTCCCGCTCATAAGCCGTCCCTAATGCCCACAATGCACATCGTTCCAACGCTTCTCCTTCTGACATAACCAGTTCATTGCCTTTTCTTGTATTCGACAGAAGATAGCTTCTGAATCTCCGCTCTGCCGCTTCTGCTGCACTCTCATCCTCTGCCTCTATTTTCTCTGTATTATCTGCCCCCTCTGCAGCGTCTGCCTCTCTATCTGCAGCCTCCAGTTTTTCTGCATCCATTCTTAATTCTGCCGTATCTGTTCTCATTCTTTCACTGTTCTTCAATACAAGCACCGCAAGCACTGCCACACTGATTTTTAAGAACCTCTTTTTCTTTTGTCCATGAAACAGATCCTTTGCTTTTTCAAAAAAGCCGTATTTGCCCGGAAATCTCCGGCAGATCTTTTTGAACCTGACAGATCCTCTCATAGGGACGCTGACGTTCTCCTGTGCATCCTGCGATTACTTTCTGACATTTGGCCGCCTCTCTTCTTGTCAGTTCCGGTTCTGTCCTTACTGAGGCAAGAAGAAAACTGCATCAATTTCCCGTATCCATACAGATCCGCACTCTTTTGTTCCCTGCCCTGCTGTCTGCCGTCTTTTTTTATTAAAAGTGATTTCTCACTGCACGCTGCTGCATCCGCTTAATGATAAAATCCGTTCTCCTCTCCTATAGGATCCAGCAAAAAAAAGCCCGGCTTCTCCCACGACAAGCACACTGTATGGTGTCAGACATCCATAATTCATCCCATTACTCCGCTGATAATCATACAGGCTTTTCCAAAGCTGCCGAAACCAGCTAAAAAGCTGTCCTTTTCCTATACATTCATGCTCCTGCAGATAATAAATCAGCAGGCATCCCTCCAGGCAGTCTGCACTTTGCCGACACTGATCCTTATACTCCTGAAAGCGAAGGACTTCATACATCTTTTCCATATTCTATTCTTCTGCGATCACTTTGCCGGTGAGTCCTCACATCACCACCTCGTAATCTTTGATAGCATGTCCATTGAAAATTATCAGAAACTGATCTGATCCTCTGAATTGATTTTCCTGCATTCAGTAAAGAATCCTGAATGGTTATTTTATAATAATCGAACGCCCGGAAAAAATCAAGTTCTTTCCGGGCATCCTGTTCATTCTTTATATTCTTTTAATAGCTGTCATTTTTTTATTCTTTAAGAAACTTTAAAGTTCTTCCAGCCGTTCCAGTGCCGCTGCAACAACCTTATCCATATCATAATATTTATAATCTCCAAGCCTTCCTCCGAAGATGACATTCTCTTCTTTTTCTGCCAGTTCTCTGTAAGCCTGGTAGAGAGCTGTATTTTTCTCATCATTCACCGGATAATATGGTTCCATTCCGACACTCCATTCTGAAGAATACTCCCGGGAGATCACCGTCTTTTCCTGTCTGCCAAACTCAAAATGCTTATGCTCAATGATCCTTGTATATGGAACTTCCCGCTCTGTATAATTTACTACTGCATTTCCCTGATAGTTTTCACAGTCAAGCACTTCCGTCTCAAACCGCACTGAACGATACTCCAAAGCTCCAAGCCTGTATCCAAAATACTCATCAATCATTCCTGTAAAAATAATCTTTTCAGCAATGTCCGGATTTTCTTTTCTGAACTCAAAGAAATCAACTCCGGTGCGTACTTCCGCCCCTTCCAGCATCTTTTCTACGATTGCAGTATAACCGCCAATCGGAATGCCCTGATAACGGTCATTGAAATAATTATTATCATAAATAAACCGAAACGGCAGACGCCTGATGATAAATGCCGGAAGCTCCGTACACTTTCTTCCCCATTGCTTTTCTGTATATCCTTTGATCAGCTTTTCATAAATATCCCGGCCTCCAAGAAACAATGCCTGCTCTTCCAGATTCTTCGGTTCTGTGATCCCGGTTTCTTTTCTCTGCTTCTCAATGATTGCTTTCGCTTCCCCCGGTGTCCGGATTCCCCACATTTTGCTGAAAGTATTCATATTAAACGGAAGATTGTAAAGCTCGTCTTTGTATACGGCCACCGGAGAATTAATATAATTGTTAAACTCTGTGAACTGGTTCATATACTCCCATATCTTTTTATCTGATGTATGAAAAATATGAGCTCCATATTTATGAACATGGATTCCTTCGATCTCTTCACAATAAATATTGCCTGCAATATGATCTCTTCTGTCGATCACCAGACATTTTTTCCCTTTCTTTCCAAGTTCATATGCCATGACCGCTCCATATAAACCTGCTCCTACTATCAGATAATCATATTTTTTCATTTCTTTGTAAACCTCCTAATTTCTTTTCCTTTTACATGGTGACATCTTATTCAAAATGATACCAATTCTGTATTTTATTCTACACTTTTCAGTGATTCTACCATGTTGATCTTCTTTAATTTAAAATACATTACCCCGTTCACGAATAACGAGAATACAACCGTCAGAAGAAATGCGTATACAAAACTGATCGTATTAATATTCCTTCCAAACATAACCGAATCAATTTCTACCGTTACAATAATGAACCGGTGCAGGATCTTTCCAAGAAGCATCCCGAAAACCGATCCAATCAGGGTCAGCAGAATATTTTCCCGGTAGACATATTCTGTCACTTCCTTATCATAAAAACCCAACACTTTCAGCGTTGCCAGTTCTCTTTTACGCTCGGTAATATTGATATTATTCAGATTATACAAAACCACAAATGCCAGCATTCCCGCAGAAATAATCAGAACCACGATAACGATATCCAGACTCTGAAGCATATCATCCACCTGCTGTCTCAATTCTGTCGTATAGCTGACACTTAAAGCTCCGTCCAGTTTCAACGCCGCCTCACCAACCAATTCAGCTTCCTTTGTGGTTCGCCCTTCTGTCCGGTAATAAATGGAATTATACTCTGGTTCTTTTCCATAAGCTGCCTTATAGACAGCCGGTGTCATATACAGATAATGGCTCATATAATTTTCACAGATCTGGCTGATCTTAACCGTTCGTTCCTTTTCATTTTCTTCCTTAATCGTAACGGTATCACCTGCTGACACTCCAAGCTCCTTTGCCATCTTCTCTGTCAGTACAGCGCCCTTGTCTGTAAGCTGATATTTTTCTTTGGTTGTTCTGTCCTGCAATACTACAAAATCCGAAAACTTCTCTACATTTTCCGGGACATTCAGATAAACCTCTTTTGAAACTCCGTCATGCTCTATCGTGATCTTCTGCAAAAGATCTTCCGCCGTTGCAACAACCTGACTGTTTTTTTCAAGTGCTTCATACACTTCCTGCTTTTCCTGCATTGTAACATCACTTTGCAGGATCACATTTCCATCATATAACTGAATGTCTTCATATTGTAGTGGTACAATGGATGAAATAGAATCCTTCAGACCAAATCCAACCAGCATCAGTCCCATACATCCGCCAATTCCGAAAATCGTCATGAAAAACCGTTTCTTATATCTCATTAAATTCCGTACTGTCGATTTCCATGTAAAATTTAATCGTTTCCATAGAAACGGTATATATTCAAGGAAGACTCTTTTTCCCTGCTTCGGTGCCGGCGGTCTCATTAATTCTGCTGCCTGCTCTTTCAATTCCTTCATACAGGAAAAAATCGTTGCCGCTACAGTACAGAGCAATGCCGCTACACATGCAAGTACTCCGTAATACAGATTATACGGGATTTCTACATCCGGCAAATGCCGGTACATGATCTTGTACGCTGTTATAATAATATAGGGAAGGATTTTCTCTCCGATCATCACACCAAAAATACCACCGGTCAGAGTCGCAAGCACTGCATATCCAAGATACTTCGCTGCGATAGACTTCTTGCTGTATCCTAACGCTTTCAACGTTCCTATGAGCGTTCTCTCTTCTTCTACCATACGCGTCATCGTGGTCAGACTGATCAGTGCTGCAACCAGAAAGAAAATCAATGGAAAAACTTCCCCGATTGCTTTCATCCTGTCCGCATTATCTCCATAGCCTGAATATTCCGGCAAATGCGACCGGTCATAGATATACCAGGTCGGCTTTTCTATCTGTTCAATCTCTTTCTTTGCATCCGCCAACTGGACTTTTGCATCGGCGATCTGTGCTTCTCCATCTGCAATTTCCGCATTTGCCTGACGCTCCCCGTCCTGATATTCTATCCATCCATCAGCCAGCCCGGTTTCTCCATCCTGAATCTGCTTTATTCCGGCCTGGATCTGTTCTTCTCCATCAGCAATCCTTTTTTTGGCATCTTCAATCTGACGCTGTCCTGACAGAATCTGATTTTTTCCGGATTCCAGTTGTTCTCTTGCCGCCTGAAGCTGAAACTCTCCTGAAGAAATATAAGATTCCATCTGGGTAAGTCCGGTCTGCATCTGCTCCTGTCCTGCTTCTATCTCAGAAAGACCTGCCGAAATCTTTTCCAGTGCCGTCTCCGTCTGCTCCAGTCCATTCTTCATCTGAACCAGCTTTTCTTCCAACGGATCCATCTGACTTTCCACTGTCTCCAAAAGTGTCTTATTCTGCTCTATTTTTGCACTATTTTCTGCAATTTTGGCATTGACTTCATCCAGTTGTGCTTTCTTTGCTTCAACCTGCTTCAGTATCTCCGTATCACCGGATGCTTCATACTGACTCTTTAATTCTTCATATTCTTTTTGCAGAGTCTCCTTTTCTTCTGACAGACGGATTCCTTCTGCATTCAGGTCTTCTTTTTCCGCTTTCAACCGGGAAATCTGCTGTTGCAGGACCGCCTGCGTATCAAGCAGATTTTTCTGACCTTCCTGAAGCGTCCTTTTCTGTGCTTCAAGCGTTGTCTTCTGACCTGATAATTCCTCTTTCTGCTGCTCCAATGCTGCAAGCTGCCCCTGCAATGTATCCTTCTGTTCCTTTAAAGTTGCCAGTGCAATGCTCTTTTCATTCAGTTCTTTTTCGCCTGCCGCAATCTTCCCGGAAGACTCATTTAATTCTTTTTGTGCCTGCTCCAGTTCTTCTTTGGATGAGGCAATCTTCGCCTGAGACGATGCCAGTTCTTTTTTCGCCTGTTCCAGCTCTTTCTGTGCATTTTCCAGCTTTTCCCTTGCTGCTGTAAGCTTCTCCTGTGCTTCTGCCTTTCCCTGCTCCAGCTCAGCCTCTGCATCCGTAATCTCTTTTTCTGCATCTGCCAGCTTTTCCGAAGCTTCTGTCACGATTTCATCATACCGTGCCTTCTCCCGCTCCTCTTTGATGGCTTCTACTTCTTTCATGACAGAGTCGATCCGCTGATCGTACTGATCTGTAAAAGCAGTCAGTTTCTCCGCTCCTTTGACCTGTGCATAAATTTCCGTATATACTTCCATGCAGAAGCTTTCCTCCGGTACACATAAAAAGGCACTGATATTTCCACTTCCTATCGTCGTACTTCCACGCTGAAATCCAATATAACATGGACTGCTCACACTTCCTACGATCGTAAAAGTATCCTCCTTCAGAGAATCCGTAACCGGTTTGTCTGTCCCGCTTGATAGTGTCACCCGGTCTCCGATCTTCAAGGTGCTTTTTGAGAGAAAATCTGCATCCACCACACATTCGTCTGACTTCTCAGGCAGTCTTCCATTCTCCACCTGCACCTGATTCATGGACGGAAGCAGCGACATGACATGCATGACGATCTGATTGTCCCCCTCTGTACAAAGTGCGTCCACTGAATATCCTGCTTCCGCTTTTTCGATCCCATCCAGCTTCTCTATTGCCTCAACATCCTCATCTGTCAGTCCCATTGTACTGATCACCTGAAGATCCATCAGATTCTTCCTGTCAAAATAAGCATCTCCCGAATACCTCATATCCGGTTCTGATGAACGGATTCCCGCAAAAAAGGCACAGCCGATCGCAACGATAAAAAAGATGGACAAAAACCGCCCCATACTTTTGCGGATCTCCATATAAAAATCTTTTTTCAGTGCTTTCTTTTTCATCTGGTCACCTTACCATTCTGTTCTCATTTCATTCATCTATCATGCGACTTCTCTCATCTGCCATTCGATCTCGTCGATCAATTTCTTTGATTTACCATTCAATCTCATCAATCGACACCGGATTATCATTCACCTGCATTTTTGAAACCTGACCGTTCTTAATGTGGATCAGACGGTCAGCCATCGGTGCAAGTGCCTGGTTATGCGTAATCACGATCACGGTCATCCCTTTCTCCCTGCACATGTTCTGCAGAAGTTTCAGAATCGCCTTTCCTGTATTATAATCCAATGCTCCTGTCGGCTCATCGCATAATAAAAGCTTGGGATTCTTGGCAAGTGCCCTCGCGATTGACACCCTCTGCTGTTCCCCTCCTGAAAGCTGTGCCGGAAAATTCTTCAGCCTTTTTCCAAGTCCCACTTCTTCCAGAACCGTCTCCGCATCCAGTGGATCCTTACAGATCTGAAGAGCCAGCTCTACATTCTCCACTGCAGTCAGATTCGGGACCAGATTATAAAACTGGAATACAAATCCAATATCGTCCCTTCTGTATCCTGTCAACTTTTTCGAATCATAAGATGTAATATCCTGTCCATCTACGATCAATTTTCCACTGGTTGCTGTATCCATTCCCCCCAAAATGTTCAGCACCGTCGTCTTTCCTGCTCCACTTGGTCCTACAATAACTACAAATTCTCCCTTTTCTATCGAAAAGCTGATGTGGTCAACCGCATGGATTTCTACTTCTCCCATCTTATATGTCTTGGTGATCTCATCTAATATCACAAAACTCATAAAAGCCTCCTTTTACTATAAACGCAGTTTCTCCCAGTCTGTTCCCGCCCCAAAAGTCCTGTGGAATCTTTCCGGTAACTGCTGCCCATTGAACAGTCTTTTCTGAAATTGAAGGATCAGACTTGCCGCAAGCGGTACTGCCCCTGCATACAGCCTTTTCAAAAGCATACAGTATTCCCGGCATGCCGGATTCGGCTCCAGACTCATCACGATTCCATGCAGGGCATCATACTTTCCAATCGCCTTCATTGCCATAAAAAGTGCCTTTCTTTTTGCCGGTTCCGGTACAAGAAAAAGCTTATGATAAAAGATCATGGATTTCAGTGATCTCTGCATCTCCTCAGGTGTCACATCTTCAAAAAACGGAGCTATGATCTTTGCATTCCGCATAGTCGGATGGATATGCTTTGTATTCAGATGACGTACCGGATTGATAAAATCATCACTCATCATCATCCGGTCAAATTCCATCTCCAGCTCACAATGTGAAATTCCACTCTCCTGGATCATCTTTTCTATATAAGGATGGCATTCACTGTCCAGTGCAAAGTGACAAATCACACCATAAATGTACACTCTTGCCGCAGCCGGATCTTCTGCCTTTTCAATCACACTCACTGCATGTTCAAAGAATGTATCCGCGAAATTCTCATGTACTGTATGCCCCTGCTGATTAACCGGGTGGCTTTTCAATGCTTTATAATAGAAGAGAATATCCGGTCCATGCAGTCCGATATCATAAAGGTCTCTATGATATTCAATGGTATTCTGTAGTCCCCGCGGAAGTGCTTCCGTCACTTCTTTTTCCAAATCTGTAGTGTGCATAGGTCGTCGGCATATTGATTCCTCTTTTCTGCTACTTTTTATTTCCTGTAAGATCACGGACTCCTTTCTCCGCAATCCCGTAAACGGATCTGCTGATATATGTTAAAATCTATCTTAACATATATCACCAACAAACTCATCAGAATATATC
>ENA-OQHF01000704-OQHF01000704.1-human-gut-metagenome-genome-assembly--contig:-NODE-704-length-19561-cov-3.251209_pt1 | contig 19561 bp, 25 predicted proteins | sample MGYA00242559_ERZ504709 | MGnify/ENA primary metagenome ERZ504709 (study PRJEB26092, sample SAMD00036203) | human gut metagenome | host: Homo sapiens | study: EMG produced TPA metagenomics assembly of... | reverse complement strand
GAAGATATCCAGTATGCAGCAGCCATACAGGTAGAACAATATATTCTCTGAAAGACGACAAAGCAAGATCGAAAAAAATTTACGCCATAAAAAATTTACTAATATCCCCTTATCTTTTCAACTAATTTTTCAAAAAGTAAGGGGTAATTTTTTATCTAGCCTGATTTATTTCAGAAGGACTTCTTCGATTCCTTTCTCCAAGACTTCCTGTGGCAAAGCACCTTGTGAAACTTGTGGCGTATCTCCCAATGGGATGAATACGAGAGTAGGCAGACTTGTAATGCCGAAGGCTGCTGCAAGCTCACGCTCCTTATCGGTATTGACCTTGTAAATTACAATCTTATCCTTATATTTTTCTGCCAGCTTCTCCAGTACGGGGGACAGCCTGCGGCAAGGTCCGCACCAGTCGGCGTAAAAATCGATGATGGCTGGTTTGCTTCCCTCATAGACCCATTTGTCTGGATTCTTCTTATAGTCGTATACCTTTTCTATAAACTCCGACTGGTTGATGTGAATAACTTTACCTGTCTGTCCATAAACCAGACTGCCTGTCATAAAAACAGATACAATCAGCAATAATATCTTTTTCATATCAATTTTCTTTTATGTAACATTTATTTACCACTCAACAGTACATTCTGAATAGCTTCTACCAGTGTTTTCTTAGGAAGTGCTCCCTGTGCCATCTGCGGTGCATCCGTCAACGGGACGAAAAGCAAGGTAGGTACGCTTCTGATTCTGAAAAGAGCTGCAAGTTCTTCTTCCTCGTCTACGTTTACCTTATATACGTCTACCCGACCGGCATATTCTTCGGCAATTTCATCCAATATGGGAGCCAGCATCTTGCATGGACCGCACCAGGTAGCGTAGAAATCGATTATTGCGGGACGTTACACCCAAAAACTTCCATTCGGGATTTACTTCATAGTTTGTCTACTTTATTCAGGAAAATCGGCTTTTGTAAGGTTTACTGCTTTCATATTCTTTATCTTATGGTTTATACTTTACTATCGGAAACAAATTCTTCTCATTTCAATGATCAGGTATTTGTTTCTGATGCAAAAATACAATCTGCCTGAAAGGTTTACAACAACTTTTTCTATCTTTGTATAGATAAAATCTATTGATGTATGACTTTACAGCAAATGGAATATATAGTAGCGCTGGACAAGTATCGTCACTTGTGCTGGCTGCCGAGGCTTGTGGTGTGACTCAGCCTACTCTGAGTGCCATGATTCAGAAACTGGAAGAAGAGTTGGATGTGAAAATATTCAGCAGGGACCGGAAGAATATTTCTCCTACTGCCATCGGAGAAAAAATAATAAGGCAGGCAAGAATAGCCTTGAACGAAACCCAGAGAATCAGAGAGGTGGTAGCTGATGAAAGCAGCAGCATGAACGGCAGTCTGCGTATCGGCATCCTGCCAACCATCGCTCCCTATCTTGTTCCCGACTTTATCTATCATTTCAGAAATACATATCCCAATGTGAATCTTTCCATCGACGAAAAGGAGAACAAATCGCTGGTTCAGGATCTCAGATTCGGGAATCTGGACATTGCCATCACCACGCCTCCCGAAGCGCAGGCCAACATTCTGGAGATTCCGGTATATGTGGAAAAGTTTGTTGCCTACTTCTCGGAAAGATGCAGTAAAGCACGGCAGATAATCGCAAACGGCAATCTGCCACCGGAACACATGTGGATTCTGAAAGAGGGACACTGCCTTCCCAACAGTGGCATAAATTTCTGTAAAAACAAAGATATAGGTAACCATATCTATGAGGCGGGAAGTATTGATACGCTCATAAAAATAGTAGATAAAAACGGTGGATACACCATTATTCCGGAACTGCATATCAGTACATTGAATGAAGAACAGAAAAAGAACATACAAACTCTCGATGTCAATCCGCCTGCACAAAGAAATGTCTCAATTCTTATAAAGGACGATTTTATAAGGGAGAGGATGGTAAATGCCGTACTCGACACCATAAAGGCAATCATACCTGCACACATGATGGACGAACGTTTCAACAGGCTTTCCATCAAACTGAGATAAACAGTCCGTTCCACCTAGGAAAATAAAACGGGGGAAACCAAACTTCTGCTCTCATGACAGAAGCTACGGTTTCCCCCATAAATAGTTATTTAAAGAAACAAGAGAGCATCTTTATTTATCACAGCATCCTCCGCAAGAGCATTTGGGAAGTTCCTGCTTTTTGATTTCTGTGAGATAGAAACGGGCAAAGGCGTCTTTAATCTCATCGCGCACACGACGGAATTCGGCATCTATAAACTCCGGTGTCCCTACAGCATGCGAAGGATCGTCGAAACCAATGTGAAGGCGTCTGCCTACTTTTTCCGTAAAGGCAGGGCAACTCTCATTGGCTCCTCCACATACGGTTATTACATAATCCCAGGCCTGGTCAAGATAAGTATCTACATGAGTGGGAATGTGACTGCTAATATCGATACCTGCTTCTTTCATCACTTCCACAGCCTTGGCATTGACACAAGCTGCGGGGTGAGTTCCTCCCGAATAAACTTTCAAGAGAAGCATCGAACGATTGCAAAAAGCCGTGCGCCATCTGGCTCCGGCAACTGTTTCCTGTGCAAAGAATCAATATTTTCATAGAATACATGAATCTGATTATTACAGAATTAGATTAAACAAATATCCTGAAAGGATAATAAACAATGCGACTGTACCGAAAAAAATGCCGATAAGACGCCAGGTCATGACCTTCTTGAGTAATGTGGCTTCCGGCAAAGACAGACCGACAACTGCCATCATGAATGCAATGGCTGTTCCCATAGGAATACCCTTTGCAACAAATACCTGGATAACCGGTACAATACCGGCGGCATTGGCATACATCGGAACCGCAAAAATTACAGAAAGCGGCACAGCCAGCCAGTTGTCTTTTGAAAGGTAGGCTTCAAAAAATCCTTCCGGCACAAAACCGTGCATAAAGGCTCCGATACCGATACCTATCAGTATATATATCAGTACTCCTCTTACTATACGCCAGGCATCGCGGACGATAGACGGAAGCCGTTTGAAGAAAGAGATATGTTCTTTCTCCCACTCGTCTGCCTGAGCAGAAGAGTCTGCCTGGATCTGGCGGACCCAGTCGCTCAGATAAGGTGACAGATTCATCTTTCCCAAAACAAATCCTCCGATCACTCCGAGCAGTATGCCGCTGATAACATATATAAGTGTCACTTTCAGTCCGAATGAACCGAGAAACATTGCCACAGCAACTTCGTTCACAAGCGGAGAAGTTATCAGAAATGCAAATGTAACTCCAAGTGGAATACCCCCTTTCACAAATCCGATAAACAACGGAATGGATGAACACGAACAGAACGGAGTGATGGCTCCGAATAAAGAAGCCAGTAAATACTGCAACCCATACATTTTATGAGTAACCAGATAATTACGCAGCCGTTCAATGGGGAAATAGGCGTTGATGATGCCCATCAGCACACTGATGAAAAACAGCAGAATAAGAATCTTGACAGTATCGTAAAAGAAGAAATTGACTGCTATTCCCAGTGAGGTCTCTACACTTAGTCCGAAGATGTCGTAAACCAGCCAGTCGGCAAATCGTTGTATCATATATTTACTATCAAATACCTAACAGTCTTTTCACATCACTTTCCGAAGGAACCTGCCCTTTCATCTTCACTTCACCGTCTACTACTACAGCAGGAGTGGTCATGATATTATAACTCATCATTTCCATAATATCGTCCACCTTTGTAAGCTTCACGTCTAAATTGTTCTCTTTTATTACCTTTTCTATCACCTGAAAGGTTGTTTTGCACTTGGCACAACCCGGTCCTAAAACTTTTACTTCCATTGTTCTAAATGTTTTTTAAATGATTATTTATGATAAATACATGATATAGCAATAATACATGCCAATAATGACAAAAAGCACTCCTACCACCAGATTCAGCCATCTCTGTATGACCTGCATCTTTCCGTAAAAAGTACCCAGACGCTGCACACTGAACGCCAGTACCCATGCTACAAGCAGTACCGGAATAGCAGTTGCTACAGCAAAAACCACAGGCAAAACATAGCCGGCAGTTGCAGTAGCCGACATCGGAATCAGCATTCCAAAGTAAAACACCCCACTGGTAGGACAAAAGGCAAGAGCAAACAGAATGCCTATCAACAAAGCACCCCACCCTCCTTTTTGGGCCAAGCCTTCGGCATTTCCACTAAACCCAAACTGAGGAAGGTTCAGTCTGCTTCCGAAAAGCATGAACAGTCCGATGAGCAACAACAGCGGTCCTAACAGCCATTCACCGTATGTACCTATTGTCTTTTGAATCCCGAACATGCTGGATCCCTCCTTCAGTACAGTAATCAATATAGTTCCCAGTAAGGTATAGGCAACAATACGCCCCAGCGTATAAAGCAAGCCGTTACGGAAAATCTGTCTGCGATTTTCAATATCTTTTCCGATAAAACCGATAGCAGCTATATTTGTTGCTAACGGACAAGGTGAAAGGGCTGTAAGCAGACCTAATAAAAAGGCTGTCAGCAGGGGTGTCGTACTATTATCCAATAATGTCTGTAGCCAGTCCATAATGAAATCAGTTTATCATTTCATTAATTTTATCCACTAATCCTTTCTTAAATTCTCCCGGAGATTTACGGGCATTCGAAAAAGCAAATTCAGTCATGTTTTCGGCTTTTTCCTGTCCGTTTTTATGACTGACAATATAAAGAGAAGACCATGTTACCTGATATTTCTCGGCTATTGCCTCATTTTCCGGTTTCGAGATGTCTATAATTCTGAAACTCAATGTACCGTCTGCCAGTCTGTCTGCAAAAGCACTGTCAATTGCTGCCCTTGCATTTTTTTCGATTGCAATGCAGGTAGCACAGCGTTGCTTGCTGTGGAAACAAAGAACTTCTACACCATCTGGACGAACTGCCGTTTCTTTTTCTGCCGGCAAAACGGTTCCTTCAGTCTTGGATTTCATCCCGCAAGCAACAAAAACAAAGCATGCAGCTAATAAAAATAAAATCTTTTTCATATTTACATATACTTAAAGTTAGTCTTTCGTAGAATAACGAACAATAAATAGAAAAAAAGAGCCGGCTTAGCCGCAACAGCTCTCTTTCTTGCACACCTGTTGTCCGAAGAAACCGGCAAACATTTTCTGCGCCAGTACCCAGTTCTCCTTATTAATGCAATATTTCACTTTAGGAGCCTCTATTTCTCCTTGAATCAGACCTGCTTCTTTCAGCTCCTTGAGATGTTGTGAAACTGTAGCTTTTGCTATAGGCAGTTCTTCGTGAATATCACCAAAAAAACAGGTTTCTTGGCGGAGCAGAAACTGCAAGATGGCCATACGCGCAGGATGTCCCATCGCTTTGGCAAAACGGGCTATCTGTTCTTGTTCGTCTGTATATTTCTTATCAGCCATAGAATATTTATTATTTGTTGTTCGCAAAACTACGAATAAAATAATTATCCTGCAAATTCTTTCTGAATTTTAACTGTAGGGATATTGCACAACGAGTGCTTTACCATTATACTTCTTCCCTCGCATACATGCAGTAAAGAGCATAAAAGTAAACAATAAAATATAGTTTGAAATAAGATATGACTTCCAGAATGAGAAGCCAGAGAAAAGAAAATCAACGGAAGGTTATCCACTTGTTGCTCATGAAGTTGATTGCACCGTACACAAAAAGTCCAAGGAACTGAGCAAGATATTCATTACACCCGCAAATTTCGACAAGAAACAAAAGAAACAGGAACTGCGCTGCATACGCTACCGCAAAAGCACAGGCAAAAAACAAGATTTCATGCCAGATGGTATTCTTTTTCCGATCGGCATCAAAAGGGAAAATCCAGAATTTACACCATATAAAGTTATGAATCTGCGCCACTACATAAGCCACTACATTGGCTATCATGTAATGTTCACCCTCTATATGCATGAGCAATCCTACAATCAGTGCAGTTATCAGGGCGTTCAATGTACCTACTATGGCAAAACGTAGAATACGGACAGACTCTCTCATCAAAAATAATCGGGAAAAGGCATAAAAAGATTTCGAGGCAAAGCAAGTACAGTCGTCGCGACTATCTTGCCTTGCTCGAAATTATAATATCTGAAAATAACTTTATTTTATTCTTTTATTTCAACTTTCAAGTTAAGCTCGTCGAGCTGTTTCTGATCGAGATAACCCGGTGCATCCAACATGACATCGCGTCCGGAATTGTTTTTCGGGAAAGCAATACAGTCGCGGATAGAATCGAGTCCGGCAAACAGCGAAACCCAACGATCGAGTCCGTATGCCAAACCACCGTGAGGAGGCGCACCAAACTTGAAGGCGTTCATCAGGAAGCCAAACTGTTCCTGAGCCTTTTCGGGAGTGAATCCCAAAATCTCAAACATCTTGGCCTGAAGCTGTGAATCGTGAATACGGATAGAACCACCACCTACTTCTACTCCATTTACTACCATATCGTAAGCGTCTGCACGGACAGCAGCCGGATTAGTATCAAGCAACGGAATATCTTCGTCCTTCGGATGAGTGAACGGATGGTGCATAGCCATCAAGCGGCCTTCTTCTTCGCTCCATTCGAACATCGGGAAGTCTACTACCCACAGGCAAGCAAACTTGTTCTTATCGCGCAAGCCCAGCTGGTTACCCATTTCCAGACGAAGTTCGCACAACTGCTTGCGAGTCTTCATGGCGTCATCACCGCTCAAAATCAGAATCAGGTCACCCGGTTTAGCACCGAAAGCTTCCTTCATCTGCTGAAGCACTTCCTGACTGTAGAACTTGTCAACGCTTGATTTCACATTACCGTCGGCTTCCACACGTGCATAAACCAATCCTTTCGCACCAATCTGCGGACGTTTTACAAATTCTGTCAGCTGATCGAGCTGCTTACGTGTATAGTGCGCTGCACCTTCGGCACAAATACCGCCGATATAAGCTGCATTATCGAATACAGAGAAACCGTAACCTTTCAGAATATCCATCAGTTCGACAAACTTCATACCGAAACGCAAATCGGGCTTGTCGCTACCATAGTATTTCATGGCATCAGCCCATGGCATGCGGATAAACGGTTCTGTCAGTTCCACGCCACGCAATTCTTTAAACAAATGCTTAGCCATACCCTCGAACATCTGGATAATGTCTTCCTGTTCTACGAAGCTCATCTCGCAGTCAATCTGTGTAAACTCAGGCTGACGGTCTGCACGAAGGTCTTCATCGCGGAAGCATTTTACAATCTGGAAATAACGGTCGAAACCAGAAACCATAAGTAACTGTTTCAGTGTTTGAGGCGACTGTGGAAGTGCATAGAACTGTCCCGGGTTCATACGAGAAGGAACAACGAAATCGCGTGCACCTTCAGGAGTAGAACCAATCAGCATCGGAGTTTCTACTTCGAGGAATCCCTTGCTGTCGAGATAACGGCGTACTTCCATCGTCATACGATGACGCAGTTCCAGATTTTTACGAACTGCCGTACGGCGCAAATCAAGGTAACGGTATTTCATACGGAGGTCATCGCCACCGTCAGTATTGTCTTCGATTGTAAAGGCGGAGTCAGAGCGGAATTTAGCACATTCAGTTCTGAAACAATGATTTCAATATCTCCTGTCGGAAGATTGGCATTCTTGCTTGAGCGTTCGCTAACCTGGCCTTTCACCTGTATGACAAACTCACGGCCCAAATGATTGGCACGTTCGCACAATTCTGCATTCACATCTGTATTGAACACCAACTGAGTGATGCCATAACGGTCGCGGAGATCAACAAATGTCATTCCGCCCATTTTACGTGTACGCTGTACCCATCCGGCAAGTGTCACGTTTTTACCTGCATCGGCAAGTCTTAACTCGCCGCATGTATACGTTCTGAACATATCTTTTTCTATTTATAGACACTTATAATTTGTGACAAAGGTAGCACATGTTTTTGATTTTATGCAATAAATTTGCGCCTGCAAAGAGGGAAAGGGCTGTATGGCCCTTACAAATTAGCAGTAAAAATTGAATTTACATTATAACTAGAGCAAACGAATTTAACCCGAAGGCAGCATCATTGGGAACGATGTTGACGCTTTGCCGTTCCGATGATTCTGGGCAATCTGCTGCAGCAGTGCTACAACATAGCCGATCACACTGATAGTAGGTCATTATCTGGGGGGCAGATGCACTGGCTGCCGTAGGATCGGCTTATACGCTTATGGTATTTATCACATCGGTGTTTATCGGTCTGTGCATGGGCAGCGGCGCTGTCTTTTCGATACAATACGGAGCTAAAGATTATGAAGGTATGAAACAAAGTCTGGTTTCATCGCTGGTGCTGACAGGAGGTGTCACACTGGTGTTGAACATAATTGCACTGGCTGGTATCCATCCTATCATCCGCCTGCTTCAGACTCCCGCAGAAATAGAAGGCCTGATGTTCGACTATCTGTTCATCATATTCCTGGGCATAGCAAGTACATTCATTTATAATTATTACGCATACCTGCTGCGCGCACTGGGTAATTCAATAGTACCTCTCTATTTTCTGGCAGTTTCTGTAGTATTGAATATTGTGCTCGACTTACTTTTTATTCCGATATTTCATTGGGGAGTATCAGGAGCAGCAGCGGCTACTGTCATTTCGCAAACCATAGCAGCGGCAGGACTTTGTATCTATGCATTGTATCGTTTTCCGATATTCAGACTGAAGCGTAACCAAATCCGCCTGCACCGGAAATCGGTAAAAGAAATTGCTACTTATTCGTCGCTGACGTGTATGCAACAATCCGTTATGAATTTCGGTATTCTGATGGTACAGGGACTGGTTAACAGCTTCGGGACAAGCGTCATGGCAGCTTTTGCTGTTGCGGTAAAAATTGATTCGCTTGCCTACATGCCGGTACAGGATTTCGGAAATGCCTTTTCTACATTTGTAGCACAGAACTTCGGTGCCGGACAAAAAGAACGTATCAGGCAAGGCATCCGCAGTGCTGTCAGTGTTACTACGTGGTTTTGCCTGATAATCTCGGCAGTGGTGTTCATCTTTGCCCGCCCGCTGATGCAGTTCTTTATCGATAACACGGAAACTGAAATTATCAATATCGGAGTCGAATATCTGCGGGTAGAAGGCAGCTTCTATGTAGGTATAGGTTATCTGTTTCTTTTATACGGGTTTTACCGGGCTGTACGCATGCCGGGCATGTCGGTTGTACTGACTGTTTTTTCACTGGGTACACGTGTCGTTCTGGCATATGCACTGGCAGCAATACCAGCCATAGGTGTTCACGGCATCTGGTGGTCGATTCCTGTGGGATGGATATTAGCCGACTGCTTTGGTGCATGGTATTACCATAAAGTTGTCAGGCACGGTCTTTGGAGTTCAGGATATGGCTCTGTGCAAGATACTCGGGAGCAGCGGCATAGATATACATCACACTTCCTCCTTTGATGGTATCGATAAGCGGCCGGGAAAGTTTTTGCGGAACGGCAGGACATCCGAAACTTCTTCCTAGCCTCCCCCCTGCACGAATGACGGAAGGATCGGCATAAGCAGCTCCATGTACTACGATGGCACGTTCGCGGGCGCGATCGTTTATACCTTTCTCCAGTCCGTCGAGTATCAACGAATAACCGTTCTTTCCCTGATAAGTAGAAGCCGTAAGATAGAATCCCAATGAACTTTTGTACGAGCCATATTCATTGGAGAAAGACGTTGCATATACTCCTCCGCTATTCTTTCCATGAGCTACTACCGAAGAAAAAAGCATTTTCTTTTCTTTCATATCAAATACATACAGGCGCTTTTCGGTAGAAGGTTTGGAAAAATCTATCAGAGTCAGTATTTCTTTTTTGCGCTGAGCAATCCGGTAATATCCTGTTACCGCCTGACGAAAAGCAGTGTAATTCACTTCACCCTCCAATTGCATTTCTCTAAAAAGTTCAGCACACCGGTCGGGTTTTGCCATACTTTTAACTTCAGGTACGGCAGATGCTCCCTCACCCAGTCCGGTAAAGGAATACAAAAAAGAAACAAACAGGAAAAATACAGTTAATGATATACGCAGCATGGTCTTTCTTAAAAATAACGGCTGCAAAATTACTCATTTTATCTGTAACTATTTATTATCAGATAGTTAAAAGCAACAAGTTTTATTATTTATTCACTCTATTACGACTATCAGCGTAGCTTCGGCAGGCATATTGTCGAATATAAACTTGGAATGTGAAGTAGCATTACGCACACACATGTGCGAACGGGGAATGGTTCCCAGCGACCAGCTGTATTCTATCATTTCTGTACGGGGTACATTAACGGGTACTCCATGTATATATGCCCCGTTGGTAAACCGTGAGGCATAAGGAGCATATCCGCCCGTAGCTGAACCTCCGTCTTTCAGGAACACCATTTTTGTTTTCTTTTCCTGAAGCAGAAACATTCCCAATGGCGTTTCCTGAGCATAAGGCGGACGATGCACGCCTGTAGTAGCCGGATTCATGCTTCGTATCACCCACTCACCTTCTGACAGACGTTCTAAAGTTGCTATATTCTGATCGCCCCGGTCGACAAAAACGACATGGTGAAAAACAGTGCTGTCGGGCAAGACACGAAGATAGCGCGGCGGTACAAGATATTCTTCATCTTCCACCACCGGAGCTATACGCAGGAAACTGCCAGCCTTTCCACGGAGATATGCCAGCGAGCCGTCACGTCCATAACGTTCCGGGACAGAAGAATCTGTCGTTAGATACAGGGGAACAGACTGATATCGCTCCACGCCAAGCGTATCGGCAACCCGTCCATAAGCATTGCGTATATAACGTCGTACCAAAGGAGCCTCACTGTTTAGGTTTTTATAGTTTCGCAACACTACCCATTGTGACGTATCACGATGCATGTTTTCGATAAAGGCAAGACACTTCCGTATCGTTTCCCATTTGAAACTGCGTACGGTATCACCATAAGGATAAGTATCCTCAAGTGTATATTTATCGTAGAGCAAATCCCTGGTCAGATTGATATCAGCCGCAACGAGAAGTTCCGGAGTATGAGCCGGAAGAACCGGAAGAAGAAGACTGTCGGGAGTTAGTTCTGTTTCTTCTGACAGACGGGGCATACCGGTTTGTTGTTCGCCGCAGGCAAATAATAACAAGCAAACGGTCAACAGCAATATGGAGAAGCCCTTTTTCATAGCAAGGAGGTTAATGTTCATTGTAAAAGTAATAAAAAAATTTCAAAAAAAGAATCTTTTATCTAATAAACAAACCACTTTGCCTGTTTGTTGCAATTCCTTAAAAAAACACTCCGGAGCAAACGGAAAAACATCCATTTTTCCCATCTGCTCCGGAGTACCCAGAATAGTTACAAATATGACCTTATCCCATTTTTCCTGTCAGATAAGCACGTGTACGCTCGTCTGTCGGGTTATCAAACATCTTGTCTGTACGGTCATACTCTATCAGTTCACCCATATACATAAACATCGAATAGTCGGATATACGCATAGCCTGCGACATGTTGTGGGTAACGATCAAGATAGTAACATCTTTCTTCAGACCGTCCATCAGTTCTTCTATATACTTGGTTGCAATAGGGTCCAAGGCAGAAGTAGGTTCGTCCATCAGCAGCACATCCGGTTTCAACGCAAGCGAACGGGCGATACACAAACGCTGCTGCTGCCCTCCTGAAAGGAATGTACCACGTTTGGTAAGTGAATCTTTCACTTCATCCCACAGAGCAACACTACGCAAATTACGCTCTACGATTTCATCTTTTTCCGATTTGGAAAGGCGGATTCCATTCAATAAATAGCCAGCCAGTACATTATCGTAAATATTCATGGTCGGAAACGGATTCGGACGCTGAAATACCATACCGATACGGCGACGTTCTTCCATCGGTTGCATCTGAAGCACGTTTTCGCCATTCAACAGAATTTCACCTGTCACACGAATATTTTTATAGAGTTCGTGCATACGGTTTACGGCACGCAGTAAAGTACTCTTTCCACAACCCGAAGGTCCCATGATAGCCGTAATTGTATTTTTCTGAATGTCTGCCGACACATGCTTCACAGCCATCGTACTGGATGTATATGAAATACAGACATCCTTTATTTGTAATATCGGTTCTTTTATATTTTCCATTTCTTTGCGATTCGTTTTGCTAATAAGTTCAGACATAGTACAAAAGTAAGCAGGAACAGTGAGGCTCCCCAAATCAGGCTCTGCAAATTAGGGTCATTGAAGAATTCCCAGATAAGCAAGGGAACGGCCGACATCGGCTTAGTCATATTCCAACTGATAGCAGCTCCTCCCAGTGCAGTAAACATCAGCGGAGCTGTTTCACCTACTACACGCGATATAGCCAGCAAGATACCTGTAAAGATACTTCCCAAAGCAGAAGGCAGCATTACCTGCAGCATAACACGCCAGTAACTACCTCCCAGCGCCAGTCCGGCCTCTTTCAATGTCTCCGGCAGCACTTTCATTGTTTCTTCTGTAGAACGGATGATAAGAGGCAGCATCATAATGAACAGTGCCACGCTTCCGGCTATAGCCGAATAGCCCTTCATCGGCACTACCACCCAGATATATGTAATAATACCGATAATGATAGAAGGAGTACCCTGAAGCAAGTCTGTAAGGTAACTGACAATCGTTGCAAACCAGTTTTTCCGATATTCAGACAAACAGATTCCACAGAACACACCCACTGGTATAGCAACTACGGCAGCAAGCATCAACATCAGGAAAGTACCCACAATTCCATTGGCAATACCACCCGGAATATCCTGCCCCGCCGAAACAGCCTGCATCGCCTTATATGCATTGGGAGTTGCCTCGGTAATGAATGACCATCCCAACTGTTTCCATCCTTTTATCAGCACTTCTCCCAAAATAGCAAGCAAAGGGATCGCTGTCAGTCCGGATAGCACACACACCAGCACATAAAGCAACCGATTCTTGAATATACGGATTCGAATGTTATTATCACGTACCATTTATACAAATTCTATTTTATAGATTACACATGTCTTGCCTTGCGTATCAATATTTTTCCAATCATATTGATAACAGCTGTTATAAGGAACAATAACAAACCGATGGCAATCAATGACGAAAGTTTCAGTCCGTCGGCTTCACCAAACTGATTGGCTATGATACTAGCCATCGTGTTACCTGTAGTACGCAAGGTCTCAGGCATCTGATTGGTGTTACCAATCAGCATTGTAACTGTCATCGTTTCTCCCAAAGCACGTCCGATAGCCAAAATATAAGCGGAAAAGATACCCGATCCTGCCATAGGGAAAACCACTCTCCGGATAACTTCTGCACGGGTTGCTCCCATAGCATATGCTCCTTCTTTCAAATCGGAAGGAACCATTTTGATAAACTCCGAACTCAGAGAAGCTGCATAAGGCACAATCATAATAGCCAACACAAAAGCCGCAGTAAGGATTCCCGAACCTTGCGGAGAAAGGTTTAAATGCATGAATACGTTACGCAATACATAAAATCCCCACAAGCCATAAATAATAGAAGGAATACCAGCCAGCAGATCGGTAACGGTTCCCAGCACTGCTGCAATTTTCTTTCCACGGAAATACTCACCTGTAAACAAGGCAACCGGCAAAGAGAACGGAATACACATCAGCAGAGCAAGAATTGTAGTAAGCAATGTTCCGGTAATGAACGGAAGTGCTCCGTAGCTTTCTTTTCCTGCCGTCGTTACCCAGTCGTCGGAGAAGATAAAATTCCAGAAACCAAAATGTTCGAACGCTCCGGAGGCATCGGCAGTGAGGGAATATACGATTCCCCCCACCGATGATAGGAATAACAACAGCCGACAGAATAAGTAAAACTCTAAAAATTTTGTCTTGCATAAAATATCAGCTTTGCAGTAATAATCTATTATTTCAGAATCGGCTGTCCCTGATAAGTAACAGTCTTAAGGTTTGCCAGACTTTGTTCAACAGCTTTCTTAGGCAGCGGAGCATAGTGTACGGTAGCAGTAGTCTGCTGTACGCTGTCGCTTAACATATATTGCATCAAATCCAATGTAGCTTTAGCCTGTGCTTCCGAACGGTCTGAATAATTCTGTTCCTTGTAAATCAGCAACCAGGTAAAACAGCTGATAGGATAAGCTCCTGCTGCATCGGCATTGGTTATAGAACAACGAGTGTCCTGAGGAATATCACCGGCAGCAGCCGAGATACTTTCTGTAGACGGAGTGATCAGCTCACCACGCTGGTTCTTTACAGCTGCATAAGGAATTTTCTGTGCGAAAGCATATTCAGAACCAATATATCCCAATGAATACGGAGTCTGTGCAATGATACCAGCTACACCCGGATTACCTTTTGCAGCCTGTCCGACAGGGAAATCCACTGTCTTACCTGAACCGAAAGTATTTTTCCAGCTTTCGCTGACTTTAGACAAATAATCGGTAAATACAAATGTTGTACCGCTACCATCCGAACGATATGCAAGAATTATCTTCTTTGCAGGCAATTTCACATCCGGATTCAGTTCCTGCAAACGTGCATCATTCCAGTCTGTTATCTTTCCAGCATAAATATCAGCAATAACATCACCCGACAAGTTCAATTTAACTACATCCGGTAAATTGTAGGCCAATACCACAGCTCCCATACATGTCGGGATGTGTACTACAGGTTCCATTTCTGACATTTCCTTATCGCTCAAGAAAGCATCACTTCCGGCAAAGTCTACGATACCATCTTTCAGGTTACGTACTCCACCACCACTACCAATGCCACCATAAGAAACTTTATTATCGTGTGTAGCACCATATCCTTCAAAGCTCATGTTATAGAAAGGTAATGGGAAAGTTGCTCCCGCACCAGTTAATTCTACAGATTCAGTTGATGATTTTTGTCCACCACATGCAGTAACGGCAATAGCCATTATACCTGCCACCAAAGGCAAATAATGTTTTTTCATTGTTTATTAATTTAATAAATTGAATTTTCTTATATTTAAAAATCTCTTTGATAATTTCATAAGGAGAAAGAAGCGTTCAGATAAGCATAATATGAATTGGGCATACTTCCTGCCTTGGGCGACCATATCCGGAAGTTAGGAGAAAGTTTTATGTATTTTCCAAGCCGGAATTCCGCTCCTACAAGTCCTGCCATACCATCATTCTCTTCATTCCATTTGTTTTTTGAAGTAAGATAGTCCCAACGACCAAAGACTCCGACTTTCTTAGACAAGTTGACCGTTGCATAGGCTGACACACCGCTCTGGTCTTGTCCGTCTGTGTAGCTGGCATTTTTCTGATAATTATATTCTGCCGCTAGAGAAAATGACTTGTGTTTATATCCGATGAAAGAAGCCAGATTTGTTATACCTTTACCTGATTCTTCCGAAGCTTCATTATAAGAACCATACAGACGGATAAAAAGATTCTTGACAGGCATCAGTGTCACTCCTGCCCCATATTGCAGACCGTCTTTTACCTGAAGTTTTTTTGTAACCTTCGCCATTGGCAAGAATAACGTCTGCCGATACATAATCGTTGAAATCGTAAGCTGCCGATACAGCAAGATCGGCACTGCTTCCGAACTTATACTCATCCTGGAAAGATTTCATCACATACCGCTTACCCCAGAAGCTTTCCTGAAACTTAAACTGGGTAGTAGAAATCAAACCTGCGTGTAATGTCCACTTTTCACGTTTCCATGATATCTGGGCATTCTTAACAAAACCTATACGCTGATGATCATCAACACTTTTAGACTGTCCGAAATCGGCAACTACCTTTAACTGAAGTTCTTTCGACAAATCATACTGATATCCCAAGTACGCTCGGTCTAAATTAAAACCACGGTCATCATTCACATGACCAAAGCCGGAATGGATATCAGAAAAAATCGTAATAATAGCCTTGCCTTTCGGGGTTTCTTCTTTGTTGCTATCTTCGGCATGCGCCGGCATAGCCACACATCCTAACAAGCCTGCGATAAAGGCACATCGTGTTTTTAAATTTTTCTTATTCACTATACTTCTGCTTTTTATTTCGATAGCAAAAGTACAAGGCACACGTAACTTGATTATGTCATAATTATTACAAAGATGTTACATCGTCTTCGGGGAAACGAAGTGTTTCTACCTTTTCCAGACGAGAACGCAGACGAGGCATCAAAGATTTGCGGATGCGAAGGCGCATGAAACAGTCCATATCGTACGACTGTTCCAATATCTCGGGAGATTCTTCTTTTACAATACGCATTACATCGTTCATGAAATGGATATTCAAAGGCAACCGTCACATCCTGATCTACCGTTTTTTCTATCACCGTCGCTTCGGCTATTGCTTGTGCAGCTGCTGTCCGATAGGCCACAATCAATCCACTGGTACCTAATTTAATTCCTCCGAAATAACGTACCACAATAACCAGAATATCGGTCAGTTCATTCGAATTGATTTGTCCTAAGATAGGCTTTCCGGCTGTACCTGAAGGTTCTCCATTGTCATTAGCACGAAAATCTTTCCGTTCAGCTCCAAGCATATATGCATAGCATACATGGCGTGCATCATAGTACTTTTCTGGTACTCTTCCAAATATTGTTTTATTTCGGCAAGTGTACGCACTGGGATAGCGATGGCAATGAACTTGCTTCGTTTCTCTGTATAAACAGACTCTGACTGTCCTTCAATGGTTTTATAAGTATCTTCCAAAATAATTCGTTTTTATATCAGATTCAAGTATTTATTTATGCAATACATGTACGCGGATTCTGTTAACCAGCGACTTTCCTACAATAATCAGTGTAACGGCCGACAGCACAAGAATAATTCCTAAAATAATGCGTGGCGTAAGGCGTTCACCAAACACCAGGACACCGAAGAATAAGGCTGTAATCGGCTCCAAAGCACCTAAAATAGCCGCAGGAGTAGAACCTATATAGTGTATAGACTTAGTCATGGCGACTAAAGATATTACAGTCGGGAATAAAGCTAACCCTATCGGATTGATCCACAGCCAAGGAGTACTGATAGGATCGAGATGCGTACAGAACTTCAAACGGACAACAAATACGCTCAAGCCAAACAATAAAGCATAAAATGTAAGTTTTGCAGTAGGCATGTCTTTCAGCGACGAACGATTCACTCCTATAATATAAATAGCATACGTAAGTGAGGATATAAAGACAAGTAAAACTCCGATTAAGCTTAACGTCTTTCCACCTTCACCCTTGTACAATAAGGATATGCCAACAAAAGCCAAAGCAATAGAAACAGCTGTTATAACAGAAACTTTCTCCTTAAAGAAAACAGCCATAATAACAGCAACCAATACCGGATAAACAAACAGAATGGTAGAAGCAATGCCTGCATCCATATAATTATAACTCTGAAAAAGAGTAAGCGAGGAAAATGCAAACAGCATCCCCATAACAAGTAAAGGCAATACTTCGCTACGATGCAATGCAAACGACTGTTTCTGCACCTTCATCAGCAAAGCAAGCATCACTACACCTAGTCCGTAACGGTAAAACAATACCGAATCAGCACTTACTCCATCAGCATAAAGAGGCAGAGTAAATAGAGGATTCAGTCCATAACTGGCAGCTGCCACTGCTCCATAAACAAAACCTTTGAATGTATTACTAGCCATGAAATATCTGTTACTTTTGCAAAACCGGATGCAAAGGTACACAATTTAAGTAAAAAACATTTGGCACAATCATAAAAAAGGTCAGGACATTTTCGCTAAAATCTCCTGACCTCACTATATATCGGATTAATCTTTGCCGAAAAGAATATTTCCCAGTACAAGCTAACTGTTAAAGTTGCTATTATCACTCGCCAGTGTTGGCCGGGACTTACTGCAGCAGCATAAAAACATAAGCCAATTCTGCTTTGCAATTTTATACAGCAAAAGAAATCCCATATAAAACTAATATTATTCCATCATACACTTACTCCAGCTTATGTATCACCAGACCGGAGCGAAGCTTAGGTTCGAACCAGGTAGTCTTAGGCGGCATAATATTTCCGGTATCTGCAATGTCCATTAATTGTTTCATGGAAACCGGATAAAGTGCAAGCGCCATCTTCATTTCACCACTGTCTACCCGCTTCTTCAGTTCACCAAGTCCGCGAATACCGCCCACAAAGTCGATACGCTTATCTGAGCGCAAATCCTTGATGCCAAGAATCTCATCCAAAATCAAGTTAGAGGAAATCGTTACATCCAACACTCCGATCGGATCGTTATCGTCGTATATACCTGGCTTTGCTGTCAGACTATACCACTTACCCTCCAGATAAAGAGAGAAATTATGTAAGGCGGCCGGTCTGTAGATGTCCGTACCTTTTTCCTCCACCACAAAGTTCTTCTTCAACGCTTCAAGGAAGGCTTGCGGAGTCAGTCCGTTCAGATCCTTCACGACACGATTATAGTCGATAATAGTCAGTTGCTCTGCCGGAAAACACACTGCCATAAAGTAGTTGTATTCTTCATCACCCCGATGGTTCGGATTCTGAGCCGCCTTTTCAGCCCCTACCAGTGCTGCTGCCGCACTACGATGATGTCCGTCAGCAATGTAAAGCGAAGGCATTTCTTTGAACGCTTCTGTCACAGCTTCAATATCCTTATCGTCATCAATTACCCAGAACTGATGGCCGAAGCCGTCATCCGGTGCCACAAAGTCGTACACCGGTTTCTGAGCCGTATATTTAGCCACCACGGCATCCAGCGTCTTGTTTTCCGGATAAGCAAAGAACACCGGTTCGATGTTCGCATTGTTCACCCGTACATGCTTCATGCGGTCCTCCTCCTTGTCACGGCGCGTCAGCTCATGCTTCTTTGATCACCCCGTTCATGTAGTCGGGCACGTAAGCTCCTACCACCAGTCCATACTGCGTCTTGCCGTTCATGGTCTGGGCATAAATATAATAACACGGTTTGTCGTCCTGCACCAGCCAGCCCTTTTCTTGGAACATCCGGAAATTCGCTACCGCCTTGTCGTACACACGCGGGTCGTGCTCATCCGTTCCCTCCGGAAAGTCAATCTCCGGCTTGATGATGTGATACAAAGATTTCTCGTTGCCTTTCGCCTCTTCGCGGGCTTCAGCCGAGTTTAACACGTCGTAAGGGCGGGAAGCTACCTGCTCCACCAAGTCCTGCGGCGGACGAACACCCTTGAAAGGTTTAACTATTGCCATAATGCTTGAAATTTCGTTTAAAAAATAACACTAACGTCCACAGCGCATAAAGGAAAAACATCAATGCCATGCCGCACAGAAATCCTTTCCAGAAATCATCCAGAAACGACCTGCACAAAGAATTCACCAGCAGCAAGGAAGCTCCGATCCCCAATGGGATCAGCGAATGCCGTTCGTATGCGGTCAGTTTCATTTATGCACAAATAAAAGAGTTACTTTTTATTTATTTACACGGAATTTCTCACAACCATCTTTCAGGAAGCCCACAATCTGACGAGCAGCTGCAATACCGGCATTGATATTTGCTTCAGCTGTCTGTGCACCCATCTTCTTCGG
>ENA-OQHF01000702-OQHF01000702.1-human-gut-metagenome-genome-assembly--contig:-NODE-702-length-19585-cov-6.567684_pt1 | contig 19585 bp, 19 predicted proteins | sample MGYA00242559_ERZ504709 | MGnify/ENA primary metagenome ERZ504709 (study PRJEB26092, sample SAMD00036203) | human gut metagenome | host: Homo sapiens | study: EMG produced TPA metagenomics assembly of... | reverse complement strand
AGAAACTATGATGTATGGAGTATATAGAAATGAAAGAAAAGTTATATACCATTCCACTTAATGATGCGGTAAATGCCAGTGACGAGTGTCCTTTCTGTTTTATTGAGCGGGAACTGGAGCAGAACTCGCTGGATTTTGTACTGGGTAACAGTTCTTCTTATATGGAAAGTGACATCCGGGATCAGACGGATAAGGCGGGATTTTGCAGGGTACATATGAAGAAAATGTTTGATTATGGGAATACTCTTGGGAATGCATTGATTCTTCAGACTCATTATCATAAACTTCGGGAAGAGATGAGAAAGCAGTTTGATTCTTTTTTCCACCCGGAAAATCCTCGGTCCTCGCGCGTTTCCGCCTTTCAGATTCCAGCGCAGATAAGAATCCGATTGCTACATGGACTGCTTTTAAGGATTGCAGCTGTTTTATCTGTCAGAATATTGAGGATACATTTAAACGGTATATGGAAACTTTTTTCTGGCTGTATCGGCAGGATAATGAATTTAAAAATAAAATTCTGCGCAGTAAAGGCTTCTGTCTGCATCACTTCGGGATTCTGTGCAACGGTGCAGATAAATATCTGAATGATAAAGAAAAGGCTGAGTTTTATCCTGCCATGTTCAGGCTGATGGATGAAAACTTCCAGCGTATGGAAGAAGATCTGGTATGGCTGTCAGATAAGTTTGATTACAGAAATAAGGATGCTGACTGGAAAAACTCCAAAGATGCGCTCCAGCGTGGAATGCAGAAACTTCGCAGCGGATACCCGGCAGATCCGGTGCATAAGGCAAAATAAAAAATTCTCTCTTAACATTTATGAACCAATATACTTCATGATCATTTGTTAAGAGAGAATTTTTTATTACATTACAACTCCATCAATTTCTATATCAGCATCCACATCCTGAGTATAGTCGATATCTTCATATCGGAATCCAAACATATGATAGAAATCTTCCCAGTAACCATCAATATCGCAATATTCCTTTACAGTGTCTGTAGTAACAGCTTTCCAGCATTTTTTTACTTCTTCCTGAATCTCCGGCGTCAGTTCGTAATCATCCATACGAATGAAACCATTCTCATCTGTCTGGAAGCCTGTTGGTGTGTAGAGTTTCTGTGTAAATAGTCTGGCAATCTGCTGAATGCAGTTTTCATGATTTCCGGCTTTCTTCATTACTTTATAGAGGATTGCAAAATACAGCGGCACAACCGGAATTGCTGCACTTGCCTGAGTTACAAGACCTTTATTTACTGATATTACCGCACAGACATCCGGGTGTGCCTGGTTGATCTCAGACATTGTTTTCTGTAAATGCTGTTTGGCAGTTCCGATGGTTCCGTGATAGTAAATTGGATAAGTAAGTTCCGGTCCGATATAGGAATATGCTACGGTTACTGCATTCTCAGTCAGTACATCTGCTGCTTTCAGCGCATCAATCCAGTCTGCCCAGTCTTCGCCGCCCATAACTTTGACTGTGTTTAAAACCTCTTCTTCAGTAGCCGGTTCTACTGTTTTCTCTGTAATCTCATTGTTTCGCAGATCAAGACTCTTTTCTGTGAAAGCCTCACCTGTAGTCTTCAGGCAGGAGGACCAGATTTTTCCTTCAGAATCTGTACGTCTTGGCGCTGCCAGACTGTAAACTACCAGATCCACCTTTCCCAGATCTTTTTTGATCAGCTCAATTGCTTTATCTTTTATTTCTTTTGAAAAAGCATCTCCGTTGACAGTCTTGGCATAGGCACCTTTTTCTGCTGCCAGGCGATGAAATTCCGCAGTGTTGTACCATCCCGGTGTCGCTGTTCTTCTGCCATTTGCCTGACGTTCAAACATAATCCCAAGGGTGTCCGCACCACAGTTTTCCAGTGCGCAGATTCGTGATGCGAGGCCGTAGCCTGTAGAACATCCGATGATCAGTGCTTTTTTTGTTCCGTTTACCATTCCCTGTTTACAGGCGTAATCTGCCTGATTGCGCACACTCTCTGCACATCCCTGCGGATGTGCGGTTGTGCAGATATATTCTCTTACTTTTGGCTCGATGATCATAACTTTTCTCCCTGAATTTATTTCTTTGCCTGATATTTTTTAGTCAAGCGGATAAAATCATCCGCTTCGTTACTTGTTCATAATCGAATAACTGTTCCGCAGTATATACGCTTGAATTGTATGTATTGCAAATATTTTGAATCTCAAAATATTATAGCAAAGAAAAAGCAGAACGTAAAGTAAAAATCTCAGATTCATCCCTATGTTCTACTTTTTTTACATTCTGGCTCTGATTTCATCTATAAACTTTGTGAAATATGCTCCGCCAGAACATTACATTTCTTTTTCTCACTATTTCGCAGTAGTACTTCCAAATCCTCCGTTACGGATTTCTGTAGCATCATCATCTACTGTGATTCCATACTCTACAAAGATTCCCTGCATGAATCCTGTATCTGCCGGGATTGTCAGAGTTTTGTTTTCATTGGAATCATTTGTGATCTTTGAGAAAATATGCCCTTCGTTATCTGAATAGAAATAATCACTGTCAATAATACCAACGGTGTTGTTGAGCTGAAGACGGTATTTGAACCCAAGTCCGCTTCTCGGATAACATTTCAGCACCCATTCCGGCTGCATTTCTACCCGGATGCCTGTAGGAATCTTCACTGTCTCACCCGGTTTCAGAGTAAATTCAGCAGGTGCAAAGAAATCATAGCCTGCGCTGCCTGCTGTTGCCCGCTTTGGCAGACGGATGGCTTCGTATACTTTCTCTGCTTCTTCCTGAGACTGTGCAAACGTATCCATCCAGTCTGCTGTAAAGCGTTCTTTACTTACTTTGTGAAATTTTGCGATTCGTTTCATCTGTTTTTCCTCCTGTCTGGTCATGCAAAGCTAACACACCTGCTTCGCAGTACACTCATAGCTGAATATTTGGTTACTGTTCACACACCACTATCCCGCGAGGTGTTTTGGCATGAATATGCCAAAATCCCGAGACATACGAGCCAAAATTCCATTGCCGCAGGCAATCTGGAATGAATTTTGGCTACGTTACTGTGAACGGAGTGAACAGTAACAATATTTGTGATCATCACTGACTGATTCAGTAAAAAAGCAGTTCAGGTACACCTGACGTATACTTGAACTGCCTGTATATTTCTTATTTATGCAATACGACTTTTCCTTCATGAAGAGTTTTGGGAACATCGATCACTCTCTGATTGCTGGAACCTTTCCATTTAAGGGAAAGTTCTTTCTTGTCCACCTCAAATTCACCGTCTACGCAGACATCCAGATAACGCACAATCTCTTCTTTGCAGATCTCCTCCCAGAGGAAACCTGTATAAAGCCAGATTGTTTTGCCAGGATATCTCCTTCTGATCTCCTTCGCAAAGGCTGTTACCTCAGTGATATTTGCCGGGTGCAGTGGATCTCCACCTGAAAAGGTAATTCCGCTCACATAATCCTTATCCAGTTCCGCAAAAATCTCCTTGCGTTCTGCCTCACCGAAAGGCAGTCCGCCGTTTGGATCCCAGGTGACAGGATTCTGGCACTCCGGACAGCAGTGATTGCATCCTGCCACCCAGAGCACTACACGAAGTCCGTCGCCATTAAGCATATCGTCCTTGGTAATATTGTGATATCTCATAATTTTTACGCTTCTTCCGGTACATCCTTCATGCTGAAGCTGATTCTTCCCATCTTGTCTTTGCCAAGGCAGACAACCTTAACTTTATCACCAAGTGTGAGAACATCCTCAACACGATTGATTCTTTCTTTACAGATCTTGGAAATGTGTACCATTCCCTCTTTACCCGGTGCAAATTCAACGAATGCACCAAACTCTTTGATGCTGACAACTTTACCTGTAAAGATCTGTCCTGCTTCAAAATCAGTTGCAATGATCTTAACCATGTTAGCTGCCTCATCCATGCTCTTCTGATCAACTCCACAGATAGATACCGCACCTTCGTCTGTGATATCGATCTTAACACCTGTACGCTCGATGATCGTATTGATAGTCTTTCCTCTCTGACCTACAACATCACCGATCTTCTGAGGATCGATCTGGATCTGAATGATCTTCGGAGCATATTCGCCTACAGATGTACGTGGAGCTGCAATACATTTCTCCATAACTTCTGTCAGGATATATTCTCTTGCTTCTTTTGTACGTCTGATTGCTTCTTCTACGATCGGTCTTGTCAGTCCATGGATCTTGATATCCATCTGGATTGCTGTGATACCGTCATGAGTTCCGGCTACCTTGAAGTCCATATCTCCGAAGAAGTCTTCAAGTCCCTGGATATCTGTGAGAACAATGTAATCATCATCTGTATCGCCTGTTACCAGGCCACAGGAAATACCTGCTACCGGTTTTTTGATCGGTACACCGGCTGCCATCAGAGACATTGTGGATGCACAGATACTTGCCTGAGAAGTAGAACCATTGGATTCAAATGTCTCAGATACAGTACGGATCGCATATGGGAATTCCTCTTCGCTTGGAAGTACAGGAACTAATGCTCTCTCAGCAAGTGCACCATGTCCGATCTCACGACGTCCCGGTCCTCTGGATGGTTTTGTCTCACCTACAGAGTAGGACGGGAAATTGTAGTGATGCATATATCTCTTTGAAGTTTCAAATTCGTCAAGTCCGTCAAGCTTCTGTGCTTCTGCAAGAGGAGCCAGAGTTGTGATGGTACAGATCTGTGTCTGTCCACGTGTGAACATAGCAGAACCATGTACTCTGGGGATAATATCTGTCTCTGCTGCCAGAGGACGGATCTGAGTAATGGCACGACCATCAGGACGTTTGTGGTCTTTTAAGATCATCTTGCGGACAGTCTTCTTCTGGTACTGATATACAGCCTCGCCCAGAACTGCAAGCCACTCTTCCTTGTCAGCAAAAGCTTCTTTCAGTTTCTCTGTTACCTGACGGATATTTTCTTCTCTTGTCTGTTTATCGTCAGAGAATACGGCAACTTCCATTTCTGCCGGAGGTACGATTTCTTTGATCGCTGCGAAGAGTTCTTCCGGAACTGCACATGATTCGTAGCTGTGTTTCGGTTTTCCGCATTCTTCTACGATCTTATCGATAAATTTGATGATCTCCTGGTTTACTTCATGAGCTTTATAGATAGCTTCGATCATCTTGTCTTCCGGAACTTCTTTTGCGCCGGCTTCGATCATGATTACTTTCTCTCTTGTGGAAGCTACTGTAAGCTGAAGGTCAGATACATCTTTCTGTGCCATGGTAGGGTTGATGATATATTCACCATTGATCAGACCAACCTGTGTGGTTGCACATGGACCGTCAAAGGGGATATCGGAAATGCAGGTTGCAATAGCAGAACCCAGCATAGCCGGAATCTCCGGATTACATTCCGGATCAACAGACATAACCATGTTTACCAATGTTACATCATTTCTGTAATCCTTTGGGAACAGAGGACGCATCGGTCTGTCGATCACGCGGGAAGTAAGGATTGCATGCTCGCTTGCTTTTCCCTCTCTCTTGTTAAATCCTCCCGGGATTTTGCCTACTGCATACATTTTCTCTTCATATTCAACACTTAACGGGAAGAAATCGATTCCTTCTCTTGGCTCTTTAGATGCTGTTGCTGTAGATAATACTGTAGTATCACCATAATGCATTAATGCTGCACCGTTTGCCTGTTTTGCAACGCGGTTGATATCTACTGTCAAGGTTCTTCCGGCTAATTCCATGGAATAACTTTTGTACATATGTTCATTCTCCTTTTTTCATATTCTGGTTATTATTTTTTCAAATCTTTCTGTGAATTTTTGCCTTCCCCCAATCAGGACAGATATTCCTGTATCAGACGGCAATTTTCAAATTTACATGGTATTACAATGTCACATTAAAACAGGAGTCCGAAACAACTGAAAAAACTACTTTTTCAGTTATTTTGCAAAATAATCTTTTCAGTAGTCTCGGAAATAACTCCTGCTGCGTTTCATAGTTTCTGAATACGCATTGCATACACATTAAAACAACAATTCCACTTGCATAAAAAGGGAGGCGGATGGAAATCCGCCCCCTTCCGCATACTAAAAGGCTATTATTTTCTTAAGCCTAATTTTTCAATCAGTGCACGGTATCTTTCGATGTCTGTTTTCTTCAGGTAAGCTAACAGTCCACGTCTCTGACCTACCATTTTCAGAAGACCACGTCTGGAGTGATGATCTTTATGGTTGCTCTGTAAATGCTCTGTAAGTTCCTGGATTCTTGCTGTAAGAACTGCTACCTGTACTTCCGGTGATCCTGTATCGCCTTCAGTTCTTGCATATTCTTTCATGATCGCTGCTTTCTTTTCTTTTGAAATCATTGTGATTTCCTCCTGTATTCTATAATTATTATTGATTGACCGCCACACATTAAGAGATGGTCGGAGCGTCCGGTCCCTGAACATGGGCTAAATTCACCTTGGTTAGTATAGCACATTGATTCTGGCGTGTAAACCTCTTTTTTACAAAGTTTCAAAATATTCCTGTCCCTTCACAGCATCCCTCTCCAGCTGTGCCTTCAGTGCCTCCAGCGAAGAAAACTTCTGTTCAGGTCTGAGGAATTTTTTGAAATCTACCTTGCAGTATTCCCCATACAGATCTTCATTGCAGTCAAACAGATATGTTTCCACACCAATAAACTTCTCGCCGCCAACAGTAGGCTTATGACCTACATTGGTAATCCCCTGATAACTTCTGTCTCTGAAATGGGATACTGTGATATAAACCCCGTTTGGAGGCATCAGTTTCTCTACCGGAGGGATCAGGTTGGTGGTCGGAAGCAGATATTTATGTCCCATTCCACGTCCATGTTCAACGATTCCTTCTACTGAGAAATCTGTTCCCATAAGGAAACGGAATTTTTCCATATTTCCTCTGTTCAGTTCTTCCCTGACAAAGGTACTACTAATCTTACGGCGTCCGTCCATTTTTTTTGGCAGGACTTCCGTATGAAATCCATATTTCTTTCCGAACTCTTTGAGCATGGCAGGAGTTCCTTTCCGCTCATAGCCAAAACGGAAATCCTCTCCAACTGCCACATAGGAAACCTGCAGATCTCCTATCAGTATTTCTTTTATAAAATTCTCTGCTTTCATGTGCCGTATTTTCTCTGTGAGCGGACATTCCAACAGTATATCCACTCCCATTTCTTCCAATATACGACATCTCTCTTCCTTTGTGAGGATTGTTCTTGAGGCAGTTCCAAGCGCAAGTACAACCGCCTGTGCACCTTCCTGTTTCTGCTCAATAATTTTCTCAACCAGTTTCTGATGTCCGCGGTGTATGCCGTCAAACTTCCCAAGTGTTACCGCGCTGTGTGAAATTCTGGGAAAATCATTCTCAATCCTTAAATATTCCATCATGTCTCCTAAAACATTTTTACAGGGAAATACCTGTTTCTTTTCTCGTCCCACTGGTAAACTCCGGCAAAACTGCCTTCACTGCTGCACATACGGATCCATCCGTTTTTCTCCTGTGCATCGACCAGTGCCTGTACAAGAGGATTTCCATTAGCCAGAAGTCTGTCCCCTTCTTTTGTACAGCATACCCTTGGATACTCTGCAAGAATCTCCTCAATACCGAGGATTTTACTCTCTATAGTTCCTTCCTGCACTGCCTCTTCTGTCTGCGCCAGGGTAATGGCATCATCCAGTGTAAATCTGCCCACCTTTGTCCGCAAAAGACTTTCCATGGCAGCTCCACAGCCCAGTTTTTCCCCTATATCATGGCACAGAGTACGGATATAGGTTCCCTTGCTGCAGGTCACACGAAAACGCACCAGCGGAAAACTGATATCCAGAATTTCTATCTCATAAAAATGTACAGGTCTTGGTTTACGCTCCACAGTCTTGCCCTCTCTGGCAAGTTCATAGAGTTTCTTTCCATTGACCTTCAGTGCTGAATACATTGGCGGCACCTGCATATAGTCTCCCACAAAAGAACTGACCACTGTGCAAAGCTCTTCTTCTGTAACGGAAAGCTCTGTAGTCTGTGAGAGAACAGTTCCGCTCATATCCTGGGTATCCGTAACAACACCCAGACGCATCACTGCCTCATAAGTTTTCTCTTTATCTGTGATCATATCCACCAGACGGGTTGCTTTTCCCAGAGCCACCGGGAGCACTCCTTCTGCATCCGGATCAAGAGTTCCGGTATGTCCGATTTTCTTCATATGAAGGATTCCCCGAAGCTTTGCCACCACATCATGGGAAGTGAATCCTTTTTCCTTACGGATTACAATTACTCCATCCATCAGACTTCCTGCTCCTGAAACTGTTTGCAGATCTGTTCTGTCACATTGTTGATCACATCATACACAGAACCCTGAAGATCACATCCGGCTGCTCTCATATGACCGCCGCCGCCAAAATATACTGCAATCTTGCTTACATCCACATTTCCGTTGGAACGCAGGGAAACTTTGAAAGACTGAGTTTCCACTTCATAGATAAACATGGCAACTTCCACTCCCGCTGTAAGGCGAAGCTGACTGACGATACCGTCCAGATCCTTGCCATCCACACCATAGAACTCCATGTCTCTTTTTTTAAGATATCCGATAATACATTTTCCATCCAGAAGCAGGATACTCTCAGCAAGGACACGCCCCATTACCTGATTCTGCACATAAGTTTTCTGATAGAAAGATTCATCAATGATCTTACTGAAATTGAATCCTGTCTTCATCAGTTCCCCGGCAATACGCATGGTCTCCGGTGAAGTTGAAGAGTACTGAAATACCCCTGTGTCATGAACCATTCCCGTATAGATCGGCACTGCAATGGTACGGACCACTTTCTCAGGATCAAAAAGCCCATAGAGAACTTCACAGGCAGAGCTTACCTCTCCCCTGATATGATTCACCTGTGCAAATCCAGAGTTACTGATATGATGATCAATACATGCTGTTCTTTTTGCAGTGTCAAAGTATGGACCTGCAATGGCAAGTCTGTCTCTTGCACTTACATCACAGGTAACAAAAAGGTCATACTCTTTGTCACCGTCCAACTCTGTTTTAATCTCATCCATACAGTCAATATGTCCGAAAACAGGTTTGGGATTATCCAGGTACACATCTGCCTGAATTTCCGGATAATAGGTTTTTACATATAAATATAACGCCATACAGGAACCAACGCAGTCACCATCCGGACGGATATGTCCGCCGATTCCCATTGTTTTCACACCTTCCAGTATTTCCGCAATATTTTCCATGTTCTCATCCTCTTTTAATTCTCATCCTGCTCCTCATCCTGTCTGTGGGAGTTGCTGTCTTTCTTGGTAACATCATCAATAAGCTTTGACATATTTACACCATACTCAATAGATTCGTCCAAGATAAAACGGATCTCCGGTGTATTTCTCAGGTTTAAATTACGCGCCAGCTGGCGTCTGATGTAGCCTTCTGCACTGTTCAGACCTTTGATCGTCGCTTCCTTTGCTTCTTTTTCACCCAGCACACTGATATATGCTCTGCAGGTTTTCAGATCAGGAGCCACTTCTACAGCCATGACAGAAGTCATCGGATGAATACGCGGGTCCTTGATCTCGTTGCGGATAATGGTGCTGAGTTCCTTCTGGACTTCCCCATTGATCCGGGTATTCTTAATACTGTTTTTTCTCATTTTAAGTTTTACTCCTATATATCCGGCAATTCTGTCAAATACTGTGAGCAATCCGGATCATCGACTATCCTGATCACATTATTTTCTGAATTACCACAATCAAGTCAAGGTGCGCACCACACTGTACCTGACACTATGAATCGCGCACCCTACCTTTATAAACCATTACTATCTCGGTACTTCTACCATGATATAAGCTTCTACTTTATCTTCCTCTTTCACATCGTTAAATCCGTCAAATACAAGGCCACATTCGTATCCTGCCTTAACTTCCTTAACATCGTCTTTGAATCTCTTCAGGGATGCAAGCTCACCTTCAAATATCTGCTCGCCTTCTCTGGAAATACGAACCTTGCAGTTTCTCTGGAAGATACCATCCAGAATATAGCTTCCTGCAATCGTACCAATACCGGATGCCTTGAACAGCTGACGCACTTCCGCATGACCGATAACTTTCTCCTCAAATATAGGATCAAGCATACCCTTCATGGCAGCTTCTACATCTTCGATTGCCTGATAAATAACTCTATACAGACGAAGATCTACACCTTCCTGCTCAGCAAGCTGTTTTGCGGTTGCATCCGGACGGACATTAAAGCCGATAATGATCGCATTTGATGTAGCCGCAAGACTTACGTCAGACTCATTGATCGCACCAACACCGCCATGGATCACCTTTACAACCACTTCTTCGTTGGAAAGTTTGGTCAGACTCTGTTTTACAGCTTCCACAGATCCCTGTACATCTGCTTTGACAATGAGCGGAAGTTCCTTCAGATCGCTTGCCTGAATCTGATCAAAGAGATTATCCAGAGATAATTTGCCCTTAGTCTCCTCAAGAAGACGGTTCTTGTTCTCAGATACAAATGCACCTGCAAAGTTCTTGGCTTCCTTATCACTGTCAAATGCAAGAAGAATTTCACCTGCATTCGGCACATCACCAAGTCCCAGGATTTCTACAGGAGTAGAAGGACCTGCTTCTTTAATCCTGCGTCCCTTATCATCCATCATGGCACGAACCTTACCATTGCATGCTCCTGCTGCAATAAAGTCTCCCACATGAAGAGTACCTTTCTGGACAAGGATCGTGGCAACCGGACCTTTACCTTTATCAAGCTGAGCCTCGATTACAAGACCTCTTGCGGAACGGTTCGGATTTGCCTTTAATTCACATACCTCGGCTGTAAGAAGGATCATCTCAAGAAGAGTATCGATTCCCTCTCCTGTATGTGCGGATACAGGAACAAAAATCGTACTTCCGCCCCAGTCTTCCGGGATCAGTTCATATTCAGAAAGTTCCTGTTTTACACGCTCAATATTAGCACTTGGCTTATCAATCTTGTTGATTGCAACTATGATCTCAACGCCTGCCGCCTTCGCATGGCTGATAGCCTCTACTGTCTGAGGCATCACACCATCATCAGCTGCTACAACCAGAACTGCGATATCTGTGGAGTTGGCACCACGCATACGCATAGCTGTGAAAGCTTCATGTCCAGGTGTATCCAGGAATGTGATCTTCTGTCCGCCAACCTCTACTACAGAAGCACCGATGTGCTGTGTGATACCGCCGGCTTCTCCACGTGTTACATTTGTCTTACGGATTGCATCCAGAAGAGATGTTTTACCATGGTCAACGTGCCCCATAACACAGACTACAGGTGGTCTTGAAACCATATCTTTTTCGTCTTCTTCATCCTCTTTGAGGAGTTCTTCGATAACGTCTACCTTCTCTTCCGGTTCTGCGATGATATCATATTCCAGAGCAATCTCCTGAGCTTTCTCAAAATCGATCTCATGGTTTACGGTAACCATCATACCCTGCATAAAGAGCTTCTTCACAATTACTGACGGCTGCATTTTCATAGCTTCTGCCAGTTCGCGGTCGTCATCTTCTCCGGAAGTGTGATTTCCTTAACCTCAGGTTTCTTCTCTTCCTGTTTGGCTGCGGAGCCGGTTTCTGCAGAGCTTTCGGGATTCTGGAATTCTTATTGAATCCACCCTGATTTGGTCTGCGTCCGCCACTCTGTGTCTTATCAAAATCTTTTTTCTTGTTTTTGTTCTCTCTGTCTCTTTCTCTCTTGCTGTCTTTGGAAGTCTTTGTCAGTTCCGGTGCAAATGCCATATCGTCATTCTTTCTTGTATTCTGGCGCTGTCCCTGACTGCCGCCGAAGCGTCCGTCACGTCCTTCACTTCTGTTTCCGTCCGGACGACCCTGGCCATTGCCCTGCGGTCTTCCTCCCTGACGGTTTCCATCTCCCTGTGGTCTTCCCTGTCCGAAACGTCCTCCCTGACGATTTCCATCGCCCTGGAATCTTCCGCCCGGACGGCCCTGACCATCGCCCTGGGATCTTCCCTGGCCGAAACGTCCTCCCTGGCGGTTATCTCCCTGGGATCTTCCCTCGCCCTGAGGTCTTCCCTGACGGTTTCCTTCGCCCTGGTTTCTTCCCTGGCCAAAACGTCCTCCCTGGCGGTTATCTCCCTGGGATCTTCCTTCACCCTGAGGTCTTCCCTGACGGTTCTGTCCGTCCGGTCTTCTGTTGCCTGTACCTGGGCGGTCATTATTATTTCTTCTTGGTCTGTCACCGTCTGTTCTTGAACTGTCGGAATTTCTTCCTTCTGCATTTCTTGGTGAACCTGTTCTCTCGCCTTCAGCTTTCACAGGTTTCTTTCTTGTTTTTCCTCCGTCACTTGCATTCTGTGCATGAAAAACGCGGATAATATTTTTTTTCTTTTTAGGTGTTTCAGTTTTATCTCCTTCTAATTTTGCTGTTACAACCTTTTCTTCTGTCTTGGGAGTCTCCAATTTCGCAATATGCTCCTTTCCCCTGTTATTATTGTCTTTTCTGAATCTATTCTTTACTTCCGAAACCGCAGGCTCATCCACCATACTCATATGGCTTCTCACATCAACGCCTTTTGATTTCAGAAACTCGATTACTTCTCTGTTCTGTCGTCCAAGCTCTCTGGCCAGCTCATGTACTCTTAATTTTGACAATCGCTATACCTCCTTCATGATTGCTTTCGCAAAGTTCTCATCCTGGACAGCCAGACAGGCGCGGTACTCCTTTCCCATTGCTCTGCCTAAGCTCTCTTTATCTGAGAAGAAGAAAATCGGAACTTCATAAAAACTGCACATATTCCTGAATTTCTTCTTTGTATTCTCGGAGGCATCCTCAGCAACGATCACAAGCAGTCCTTTTCCGGTCTTTACAGATTTCTCTGTGGAAAATTCTCCGCTTACGGTCTTGCCTGCTTTGGTAGCCAGCCCTATCAGCGACAGTACTCTGTTATTTTTCAATATCTTCCAGCTCCTTCTTAAGTCGTTCGTATACCTCATCCGGAACCGCAGTTTTCAGTGAACGCTCAAGTCCATGATTTTTAATCGCTTTATCCAGACATTCTCTGGAAAGACACAGATATGCGCCTCTGCCGTTTTTCTTACCGGTAGTATCAAGCACGATCTCATCTTCTGTAGTCTTAAGAACTCTGAGCATCTCTTTCTTGCTTTTCATTTCCCTGCAGCCGGTACACTGGCGCATGGGAATCTTATTCTTCGTCTTCATTCTCTCCTGCTTCCTGAGCCTGTGGCTCTTCTTCTACAGGAACTTCCTCTGAAACTTCTTCTGCTTCGGTTTCTTCTGTCAGGGAATCTTCTGCTGAAGTTTCCTCTGCTGATGCCTCAGCTGCATCTTCTGCAGTCTCGTCATCATCATAATCATAGAAATCACCGGCTTCTTTTGCCTGAGTCTCACTCTTGATGTCAATCTTAAATCCTGTAAGTCTTGCAGCAAGACGTGCATTCTGACCTTCTTTACCGATTGCAAGGGACAGCTGATAATCAGGAACAACTACCAGAGCTGTCTTCTCATCAGGATCTGCCATAACTGCGATAACCTTTGCAGGGCTCAATGCATTCTCGATCAGGATCGCAGGATTCTCATCCCAGTTGATGATATCGATCTTCTCACCGCGAAGTTCCTCAACTACTGCATTGACACGTGCACCGTTCATACCTACGCATGCACCAACTGCATCTACATCCGGATCGTTGCTCCATACAGCGATCTTTGTACGGGAACCGGCCTCACGTGCGATGCTCTTGATCTCAACAGTTCCGTCTTTTACTTCTGCAACTTCTGACTCAAAGAGACGTTTCACAAGTCCCGGATGAGTTCTGGATACCAGAATACGAGGTCCCTTCGGGGTATCCTTGACTTCAAGAATATACACCTTTATTCTCTCTGTCGGCTGGAAGGTTTCCCCTTTCACCTGTTCATTCTCACTTAATACTGCATCTGCCTTACCAAGATTGATGCTTACATTCTTGCCCATCACACGCTGTACAATACCGGTTACTACTTCTTTTTCTTTTCCATAGTATTCATCATACAGCACTTTACGTTCTTCCTCACGGATTTTCTGCAGGATAACGTTCTTTGCATTCTGTGTCGCAATACGTCCGAATTCCTTAGACTGGATCGGAACCTGTATCATGCCTCCGATCTCAGCTCTTGATGTGATCTTCAAAGCATCTGCCAGAGAAATCTCCATTGCAGGATCCTCTACGTATTCTACGATACTTCTGTCTGCATACACTGAAAAATCGCAGGTTTCCGGATTAATAGTTACATGTACATTGTCAGCTTTTCCAAAATGGTTTTTGCAGGCCTGGATCAGAGACTGCTCAATTGCCTCAAGCAAAGTATCTTTGCTGATACTCTTTTCCTTTTCAAGGATATCCAGTGCCTCCTTTAACTCTCTGCTCATTTTTTTCTTATCCTCCCGAATTAACTAAAACTCTATTGCGAGGCGTATCAGGGCTGTGTCTTTCTTATCAAAAACACGCTCGGTTCCATCCTCATCGATTGTCACACTGTTACTATCATATGCGGTCAAAATCCCGCAGAACTCTTTTTGCTTCTCGATTGGCCGATAGGTACGGATTTCCACCAGTTTTCCCATGTTTCTCTCAAAGTCTTTGTCTTTCTTCAGCGGTCTGTCCAGTCCCGGTGAACTGATCTCCATGATATAACTGTCTTCAATAAAATCATTCTCATCCAGTTTGTCACTGAATGCTCTGCTGACTGTCTCGCAGTCATTTACTGTAATTCCGCCTGGTTTGTCAATGTATCCTCTCAGATACCAGTTTCCTGCTTCCTTTACATATTCTACATCAACCAGTTCAAAGCCGTTAAGTTCTACGATCGGTGCCAGAAGTTCCTCTGCGCGCTTTTCATACTCTTCCCGTCTGCTCATTTTCCCACCTGCCTTTCCATGCAACAAATAAGAGTGGGCTCACGCCCACTCCTTTGTCAACAAGTTCTAATTTAGATGTATTGTAACACCAATTTCCGGCAATTGCAAGGCTTTTCCTGCAAAAACCTTGATTTTAGCGGATTTGTTGGTTTTATATACGTGGTTTTGTTCCTTTACTGTCCCGTTTGGACAGTTTTATCCTGTTGAGAACATAGGGTTTATCATGGTAAGTAATGGTATATTCCTGGCGGCTTTCCAGAAGATATGCATGATCCAGCTTATCTCCTTCTGCCAGTTTCATTCCACGCACCCCGATAGATGTTTTCTTCATAGCAGAAATATCCTGTTTCTGAAATCTTAAGAAATATCCGCCTTCACTCTGGAATACCACCTGTTCCATTTCATCCGCAGAACCCACAAAGATCAGAGAATCCTCTTCAGCAAGTTTCGTAGACACGATCGTTCTCTTCGCCACATCAAACTCTGCACCGCTTACCAGCTTGCACATGGATGCAGCAGTGACAAACAGAAGTGTATTTTCTTTTACAGATGCCAGCGGTGCTACATAGAGCATACGTTCCTGTGCACTGTCATAATTGCTCAGATTATCTGCCGGTGTCCCCTTATCCCTGAAACGAACCAGCGGAATATCTGCCACCTTGATACTGTGCATCTTTCCATTATCTGTAAAGATACATATCTTATCTGTATTCATACAGTTAAACACATATTTGTTCTCTGCATTGGCAGCTTCTTTATTTCTCTCATATGCAGACTTATCAATGGTCCGCATATATCCGAAGCGGTCCATAAGGAATGTGACTTCCATTTCTTCCATCTTCTTTTCCTCATAGACAACTTCTTCTGCATTCTCGATCACTGTGCGGCGTTTCGTACCGTATTCCTTCTTGATCTGATCCAGTTCTTTCATGATCACTTCTGCCATGGAATCATAATTATTCAGGATATCTTCATAAATGGCAATGTTCTTCATTGTTTCTGCATAGTCTGCCTGAAGTGCCTCGATCTCCAGACCGATCAGTTTGTACAGACGCATATCCAGGATCGCAGCTGCCTGTTTCTCTGAGAAATGCAGCTTCTGCGCAGCTTTCTCGCTTGATTTGCTCTTGAACCTGATTTCTTCTGTCACACCGTCAACCAGGCATTTCTTTACCTGTTCTCTGTTCTTGCTTCCTCGCAGGATCTCGATGATCAGGTCGATCACATCACATGCTTTGATCAGACCTTCCTGGATTTCTTTCTTCTCCTGCTCTTTATTCAGAAGTGTGGTGTACTTTCTGGTCGTGACATCGAATACGAAATCTACGTGATGCTCGATCACCTGCTTCAGACTCAGAGTCTCCGGTCTGCCATCCGCAACTGCCAGCATATTCACGCCAAAAGTATCTTCCAGCTTTGTCTTCTTATAGAGCATATTTGTAAGATTCTCTACATCTGCGTCACGCTTCAGGTCAAGAACAATACGGATTCCCTCTTTGGAAGACTGGTTGGAAATATCCACGATATCTGTTGTCTTCTTGTTTTCCACAAGAGACGCAATATCATTCAGGAATTTTCCGATATTTGCCCCGATCATTGTGTAAGGAATCTCTGTGATCACAAGCTGCTGTCTGCCGCCTTTGAGCTTCACTGTCTCCACCTTACCTCTGACACGAAGCTTACCTGTTCCTGTCTCGTAAATCCTGAGCAGATCATCTTTATTTACTACCAGACCACCTGTCGGGAAATCCGGTCCCTTGAGATAGCGCATCAGCCCTTTGACACTGATGTCGTTATTCTTCATATATGCTTTTACAGCATCTACCACTTCACCCAGATTGTGCGGTGGAATACTGGTTGCCATACCGACCGCAATACCGTCTGCTCCGTTTACCAGCAGATTCGGGATTCTGACAGGAAGTACCACCGGTTCCTTCTCTGTCTCGTCAAAGTTCGGCATAAAATCTACTACATTCTTATCCAGATCTTCGAGGAAGACATCCTGTGTCAGTTTCTCCAGTCTGGCTTCTGTATATCGCATGGCCGCTGCACCGTCGCCCTCGATGGAACCGAAGTTTCCATGTCCGTCAACCAGTGTTTTGCCTTTCTTAAAATCCTGAGCCATTACCACAAGTGCTTCGTAGATCGAACTGTCACCATGGGGGTGATATTTACCCATGGTGTCACCTACGATACGGGCACATTTTCTGTATGGTCTGTCATAACGGATACCCAGTTCATACATATCATACAGAGTTCTTCTCTGTACAGGCTTCAATCCGTCACGCACATCCGGCAGGGCTCTGGAGATAATAACACTCATGGCATAATCTATATAGGATTTCTGCATGACCTCCGCATAGTCGGTAGGAATCACATTCTCCTGTTTTGTTTCCATTTAATTTCTTTCCTCCATCTCAGACACATATCCATGTATCTGTCTTAATTTCCACATAACACTCCGGCGAAATCAGATGTCCAGCTCTGCATCCTGTGCATGCTCATAGATAAATTTCTTTCTCGGCGGGACATCGCTTCCCATCAGAATCTCTGTCACGCTTGATGCAAGTCTCGCATCTTCAATCTCCACCCGCTTCATCATTCTAGTTTCCGGATTCAGAGTCGTCTCCCAGAGCTGCTCCGCATCCATCTCGCCCAGACCTTTATATCTCTGAAGAGTAAAGCTTCCCGGCTTATGGGCACGTCTGTATCTCTCCAGTGCCTTATCATCGTACAGGTATTCCTCCTGCCCCTTCTTAGGCATGACTTTATATAATGGCGGCATGGCAATATACACATGTCCCTCAGTAATCAGATCCGGCATGAAACGATAGAATAAAGTAAGGAGCAGTGTGGAAATATGCGCCCCATCCACATCGGCATCAGCCATGATCACAATCTTGTCGTAACGAAGCTTCGTAATATCAAAGTCATTTCCGTATCCTTCGGAGAATCCACATCCGAATGCATTGATCATGGTCTTAATCTCCGCATTGGCAAGCACCTTATCAATAGTAGCCTTCTCCACATTCAGAATCTTACCTCTGATAGGAAGGATTGCCTGATAATTACGGTTGCGGGCAGTCTTTGCGGAACCTCCCGCAGAATCTCCCTCTACGATAAAGATCTCGCACTGGGAAGGATCCTTCTTCTCGCAGTTTGCCAGCTTTCCGTTAGAGTCAAAGGAATATTTCTGCTTTGTCAGAAGATTCGTCTTCGCCCTCTCCTCTGTTTTACGAATCTTTGCTGCTTTCTCTGCGCAGGAAAGGATGGTCTTAAGAGTCTCCAGATTTCTGTCAAAATAGAGTACCATCTGCTCTCCTACAACCTTTCCGGTTGCGCGTGATGCATCCTGATTATCCAGCTTTGTCTTGGTCTGTCCCTCGAAACGAGGTTCCGGATGCTTGATGGAAACAACTGCTGTCATTCCGTTACGGATATCTGCACCTGTGAAGTTCGGATCCTTGTCTTTAAGAACACCAATCTCTCTCGCATAAGTATTCATGACTGTAGTAAATGTAGTCTTAAATCCGGTCAGATGAGTACCGCCCTCTGCATTGTAAATGTTATTACAGAAGCCCAGTACATTCTCATGAAATTCATTCACATACTGGAAGGCCACTTCCACAGAGATTCCTTCGCTCTCGCCGGAAAAGAAAATGACATCATGTACGGTCTCCTTGGAATGGTTCATATCCTTTATAAAGCCAATGATACCTTCCGGCTCATGATAGGTGACCTTCTCCGGCTCTTCTTTTCTTTTATCTTCAAAAATGATCGTAAGCTTCGGGTTCAGGTAAGCGGTCTCATGGAGACGGCTCTTAACATCATCTTCCTTGAAACGGGTCTTGTCGAAGATGGTATCATCCGGCAGGAAATTGATGGTCGTACCGGTCTCTCTGGTCTTGCCCACTACGGGAAGCAGACCGTCCACCAGATCCATGACGGGGATACCTCTCTCGTAATGATCCTCATAGATGCAGCCACCGCTCTTGACTCTGACAGTCAACCTTGTAGAAAGTGCATTTACTACAGAGGAACCTACACCGTGCAGACCACCGCTGGTCTTATAAGCGGAGTTGTCAAATTTACCGCCGGCATGCAGGGTCGTGAATACCAGACGTTCCGCACTGATCCCTTTTTCGTGCATTCCCACGGGAATACCACGTCCGTTATCTTCTACGGTGGCGGAACCGTCCGCCTCCAGAGTTACTTTTATCGTATCGCAGTATCCGGCCAGATGCTCGTCCACAGAGTTATCTACGATCTCGTAGATCAGGTGGTTCAGACCCTTGGTGGAGACACTGCCGATATACATTCCGGGTCTCTTTCTTACCGCTTCCAGACCTTCCAGAACGGTAATACTTGAGGCATCATAATTATTGTCTTTTGCCATGAAATGGAACTCCTTATCAACACATTATTGTCTTAAGTATAGCATAGATTTTGTGTTTGGAAAAAGGAAAAAAATACAAGGGGATGAGGGCTTTGCCGGAAATTAAAAAAACCACCGGTTCCCTAATCCGGAACTGGTGGTCAAAATGGTCTGTTAAGAAATCCCTTTGAATTTATAATCCTTATGATTTTGCGATTGCAATGCTCCAAAGGACATCAGCCGGCTGCCACGGAACACTAATTTCCCCTGCTCTCCCTCTTTCAACGTTGAAAAAACAGTATCATC
>ENA-OQHF01000701-OQHF01000701.1-human-gut-metagenome-genome-assembly--contig:-NODE-701-length-19656-cov-5.216703_pt1 | contig 19656 bp, 19 predicted proteins | sample MGYA00242559_ERZ504709 | MGnify/ENA primary metagenome ERZ504709 (study PRJEB26092, sample SAMD00036203) | human gut metagenome | host: Homo sapiens | study: EMG produced TPA metagenomics assembly of... | reverse complement strand
GTACGCCGAGGCGTTCGTTGTTGTAATCTGCCCAGCTCGTGGTTCTGCTGCGGATTGTCCGTGCTCCAGTCACTCGGATAATAACCGCTCTCACCGCGCTTAATGCAGATGAGCCTCGCCGGTGCTGGCAAGTGTGGAGAAGCACAGCTCCGGCAGGCCATCCGCCAGACTTGGGGGAGAAAAGCTCCTGTTCCGTTTGGATGCTCCACTCGTCCGAATTCCAAAAGAGGACATACAATTCACCGCCGTCATCCACGGAGATCTCCCGTTGCTCAAAACCCTCGCACCAGCCGTCAGAAGCCTGTCCGGTGATAAATTCCTTCAAAGTATCCATTTCGGTGTCCGACAATTCCCCGGCGACACGGCATTCCGCCACGCCCCAGAGCTGCCGGTCACGCGCCTCCACGGTGAAAACGGCAGAGTGAACCTTGCGATTGACGCTGTCGGCTTCATCATACCAATGCATGAGACCTCGCTCGGTCTCCTCCGGCATCCGGTTTTTCACCAGTGCCGCCGTGATCTGATCCTGATAGCCGCGCAGCTCACGGCCCTCCAGCAGTGTGCTGCTGTCATCGAGATCACCGTACTCGTTCCGTTCGTAGAGATCGGCGGTCAGGGGCATATACAGCTTGAGGCTGGTCAGCTTGGCGGCAGTACGGTGAAGCTGTCCTCGCCGGGGGCGAGCGGCAGCGTGCGGCCATTGTCCCACTTCATAAAAATTTGCCCCTTATCGTCCACGAAGTCCACTTCGCCCTCCGTGCCGGGAAGAATTGGATGATAAGGGTCCTCCATCGAATTGAGCCGGATGCGGGTGCCGGGGGGATACTGCTCCTTGATAAAATTCACCATTTTTCTGTCCATACTCACATTCCTCCCATTGTCATGCCCTGATCGGGCGTTTTTTGATATTCCTCCAACTGATGGGGATTCTCCTCGCCATAAAGGTCGAAGACGATATCGTCCACCGCCTTGCGGACGCTGGGATCGTCGGTCAGCACCTCGTAACGGAAGCCTGTGGTGGGGTGATACGGAAGCTCCTCCCGCACACACTTGAGAAAGGCTTCGGCGTCGGTAAACTCCTGCGTGTCGCCATTGGCATAGGTGACGCGGCCCACCAGAGGCTTGTCCCGTGCCATGTTCTGCCGTTGGACAGCTAAATCGTAAGCGGTGAGGTAACCATTGTAATCTCCAGGGGACGGGTTGCACCGCAGGCAGTAGCGATAATGCTCCGTTTCCACGATGTAGCCGTAGTTCTGTACATAGCCGCCGTCGATTTTGCCGCCGTGGTTATAGCAGAAACGCTCCATAGCGAAGCGGCTTTTCAGCACATCTTCACGAAGCTTACCAACGATCTGCTGCAACTCCGCTTTGAACGCGGGGCTGTTCAGTTCCTCCGGGCCACGGGGCCACCAGGTATGCCAGAACTCGTTTCCGCTGCGCCCGAAGTCCATGCGGACATGGCCAACGGTACCCAGCCGCTTATCTTCTTCGGGGTGCGGGGTATAAAATAAGCCCGCCTCCTCCGGGCGGGCAGGTCGGATATGGAATTGTGTTGTTTTTTTCAAGGTTAAGATCTCCTTTCGGTGTGGTATTTTGCTTTACACATTTTTGGGGGTGTGCTATGATGTGGCAAACAAATTGGAGTAGTACCCTGTAAGTGCAGTCGCAAAATCCCCAAAAATCTGTTAAACTGAAAGAACAGAGATGGAGGGAATCGCAATGAAGCATTACAGCAAAGAATTCAAGGAAGAAGCGCTGAAGCTGTCAGACGAGATCGGCGTGAAGAAAGCCGCGCAGCAGCTCGGCATTGCGTACTACACGCTGGCGGACTGGCGTAGCATACGCCGAAACGCGCCGCCCGCGAAGACGCTGAGTGCGGAGGAGCAATCCATCCGCATCCGTGAGCTCGAGCGTGAGGTTTCCGAGCTGCGAACTGCAAACGACATTCTCAAGGATGCACTCGGTTTTTTCGCAAAAGACCGCAAGAAGTAAAAGTGTGTGAACGACACCTGTTCATAGTCGAACGCAAGGGTGTCTACACGGCAAAGGATATGTGCCGTGTTCTGCACCTGAGCGAGTCCGGTTATTACCGGTGGCTTCGAAACAGGGGCAGGCACAGCAGCCGTCAGCTTCTTGCGGGAAAGGTCAAAAAGATTCTCGAAGAGCATCCGGATAACCGAAACTACGGCGTGGATCGCGTCTGCCTCGCGCTTGAGCAGGACGGCGTCGACGTCAGCCGGAGAACGGTGTATCGCGTGATGAAAGAGAATGGCTGGCTCCATAAAAGACGCATTCCGCACGGTATCACGAAGACCACGACAGAAGCACAGGAGCAGGAAAACCTTTTAAAGTGGGACTTCAGCGCCCAGCGCCCTTTGGAAAAATTTCTCACGGATATTACCGAGGTACAGTGCGCAGACGGCAAGCTGTATGTTTCACCGATCATGGACTGCTTCAGCGGCGAGATCGTCGCGCTCGAGATGCGGGACAATATGAAGAAAGAGCTGTGCATTGACACGGTGCGGCAGCTGGAGCGGATTTATCCGAGCCTAAAGGGAGCGGTGTTCCACTCAGATCGCGGGAGTCAATACACCAGCGCAGCTTTTCGCGCAGAGCTGTCTCGCTGCGGCATGATACAGAGCCTCAGCGGCATCGGACATTGCTTCGACAACGCACGGATGGAGAGCTTTTTCGCCACGCTCAAGAAAGAGAAGATCTATCAGATTGCGGCGTACAAGCTGCCGAGAGAACAGGTCAAAACGATCATTTTCCGCTATGTTTTTATCTACTACAACCGCGTTAGGATCTATACGCGCAACCCGCTGGGACTGCCGCCTGTGAAGTACCGGGAGTGGGCGCAGGCGCAAACGGCAGCCTGATCCGATGCCGCCGCAGTTTTCCTGCGTTCCGCTACGCTCCACTTCGGAAAACTGCGCTGTATTACCATGCTTTTCAGATTTTGGGTGTTTCCCGACTGCACATTTCTTGACATTTCCACACCTGCACGAAGGTGCCCCCTCAAAATTTTAGTAAAATTATCGAAAAAGGTGTTGCAAACTTCCTCAGTTATTGTTTCTATTAATAGGATTAACATAAAATCATGGGGGAGGTGAGGCCAATGTATCAGTAATCGTCGCAGTTTTTGACTATGTTCAGAAATTGCTGTAGTTGCAATTCGAATACGAAAATCAACTATCTTCGAAGAACTATAGTTATATTTTGTCACAGATAGTGTCGAACACCTAAAAATAGGCGCAAAAATTGCAGGAGGTAAAACTGATGAGAAAGAATACTAAGAAATTGTCCACTCTTGGATTAGCATTAGCATTACTACTTTCTATTTTCACTACAAGCGCTTACGCAGTATCCCTGCCTACATCCGAAGTAACGTCCGAACCTGTGACAGGCGAAACATCTCAGTTGGATGATTCCATTATTGCTGAAGCAACGACAGAGGACGCTACAGATACTACGAATCTGTTGGATGGCGTCATTGGAGAGGGAAAAACTGTATCATCCGAAGGTTCCTATGATTATCAATATTGGAAGTTGGAACTCTACGGAAGCGGTGCATCCTGTTGGACTCGTCTGAATTATGGCGGAACTGCAACTCTGATTGAAACTAATCTTGTTGTCGAACGCAGCAAGGCCACTTGGGGTCACTATGACTACTATACGCTTCACAATACGAATCGCTCCGCATCTACATGTTATAGCCGCTGGGATGACGGGTCAGATTTCGTAGCCCTTTCAGCGACTGGCTCTGGAGTAATTAACGGTACAACCGTAGATACGCTTAGCGTAAGTGGGTGGTGGTAAAATGTCGCACAGAGGTGACAAATATGGAATAGCCGCATTGCTGTTTCTGCTTTTGACGTTGCTTTCTTCCTGTGGGCAGCCTACCGGTCAGAATGTAGCGGCTGTTGACTATAATCAATATATTTCTGCACACGGAGCAGCCGCCTACACGGAAAATTTGTATATTTTCTTTGAGAACGGCTATCTAACCTGCATAGATTACTCCAATCCATCCCAATCGTCCCCTCTGTGCTTTCAAGCGGACTGCAACCACAGGAGCAGCACTTGCACCTCTTGGCTTAATACGCCATCAAGGGCTATCTATGCCTCGGGAGATAACCTATATTACATCGATTCGGACAAAAGCAAAACGCCCGGACTGTATCGTATGGATCTCAGTGGCGGCAGGCGAGAACGAGTAAAAGATCTGGAAATATTAGAAAACGAGTATTGGCCAGGAATTTCCACGTTTGGCTACTCCTTCCGGGTATATGGTTCCTACTTGGCTGTAGAATTGAATCTTCTAAAGAATGATTCGCGGCAAAGCATGATTTACCTTACGAGAATTGATGACAGAAGTGAGGGCGCTTTTGTGTTTGAAGGAAACGAAAACGGCGATGTGTTATATACTGCCATAGAATTCCGGGAAGACTGGATGTTTGTGGCGGAGAAAAATACCGCCGCAGGAACAAATACTCTATTGGGTTATGATCTCTCGAAGCAAAGTGCAGTCCCCCTTGTGGAAGGCTGGGATATAAATAACAGCTTTACCATGCAGGACAATGTGCTCTATTGGACAGTGACCGGCGAAGGAATCTATTCCATGGATATAGAGGAAAAATCTATAGTAAAGTACCGGGATTTAGACCCTGTTTTGGAGTACGGTGCTACAGCTTATGATGACCAGTATCTCTATCTGACAAACGCGATTCGCTATATGGATTATCAGGGCACCGTCCCGGTGGAGGGCAGGGGGATCATGGTATATGATTTTCATGGAAATTTGCAGCAGTTCATTCCCATGACACAGGAAGTAGGAAATGCCATGTTCCTCCTTTCTACCCCGGATTACGTCTTCTTCTATGATGACAGTACACACTCCTGTCATCCAGCTTGGTATATAGAAAAATCCGCTATAGCCTCCAATTCGGCTAAGATGCTCCCTGTGGAGTAATTGCGATGTCAGAATGGAAAAGGATTTTTCTCAACCGAATCTGGCTGGGAACTGCGGCTCTGTCTCTTTTGTTTAGTCTGGTCATTTACGCAACGGCTCAATCCTCTCGGGTGGGTAGTTCGGTGCTCGCTTACAGGGAGCATACAAATCAATGGACGCAGATTCTTTCTGTTGTTTCCCCCGAAGACGGCCTTGCTCTGTTAGAGCGGGAAAACCAGACCTTGCAGGGATGGAATACTGCAAGGATGCTAGTCCAGTTGGAAGAATGGCAAGGGCAAATAGACGAGGAAATACTGAACCGCTATCGGGAGCAGTACGAAAATCTGGATGAAATGCTCCACGCCGTGCGGAGCGAAACTGCGCCAGAGTTGGACATTGCTGCTCAAGAGTCGGTGGCCCGCTGGATAGATCGGCTGGTTTATCAGATGGGCTATGCTGAGTTTGTGCAGTCGGTGTCGACGCAGGCTGCCGTCATCCGACGCAGCCCAATGTTCTCTGATTCCAACACCTTTGTATACCGCAACGCAGATCGGACGGAAGCAGACTATCTATCAACGACAGAAATACATCTAAAACTGTTACCAGGCGATGTGATTGAGTCGGTATTGGAGAACCATGTTGCCATGGTTTTCAGTCTGTTTTTAATGATGGTAACTATCGCACTAATTGTGGAACCTAAGAGGCTGGGGCTGGAAGCCCTGGAACAAAGCTGCGCCAGCGGCAGGGAAACTCTGGCCGGATGGAGGATTGGTGCAGTCGCTGTGTCCGCGGTTGTGACTACAGTGTTGATGCAGGGCGGAATGTTTTTGCTGGGGATGCTGCTCTACCAACAGCCGATAGCGTTAAACGCTCCTGTGCAATCCATACCGCTTCTCCAGCACTGGGCAGCTCCAACTACGGTAGGAGTCTTCTTACTTTGGTATTTATTATTCAGTGCAGCAGGACTCTGGGCCATCGGACTACTACTGTGGCTGGTTCTGTCTCGGATGCCATCTCTTCCAGTCGGGCTAACCCTATGCGGCGGAATTTTATTCCTAGAGTACAACTGGATTCAGCGGTATGGGGTAAACGATGCTCTGTATCCTCTGTCTGGCTTTAATCTTTTCCGCCTACTCTTTCCGGCAGAAGCAGCAGAACGCTATCTGAACTATAATTTATTTGGTTTCCCAGTACGAGAGCGAACTGCTCTTTCCATCATTTTGGCAACGCTGATCTTAGCCTGTTCTACCGTGATCTTGCTTTCTGTTCATTTCGCCTTGGGGAATCGAAAAAATGGCACTGTGGCCAAGGCTTTCTACGCCTTAGCCAACAGGGTGCATTTATCTTGCCGCCCCAAGCCAGCGTTGGTATATGAGGCGAAAAAGCTTCTGCTGTACAGCGGTGGACTGCTCTTCTTAGCAGTAGCTGCGGTATTTCTGCAGACACAGATGGCACCTCCTATATCTCAGAGTATGCAGGAATCCCAACTAACCCAGTACGTCTGTACCTATGCAGGGCCGGTAGACAAGGAAGTGCTGGTACAGATTAAAATTGACAGACAAGGTGCCGCACAAATCTATGCCGAAGCATCGGAAGATGAGAGCAAGGCTCTTTTCCTGGAATATTATGCGGCGCGGTGCTGGGCGTTAGACGAGTTGAGCATACGGTACGAGGAACTACTGGATTTGCAAACCGCAGGGGAAAAAGGGCTGAAATTGGTGAATGAGCTGCCCTTTGATCAGATTTACGGTGAGACAGGTGCAAATTTTCGACTTGCATCCGCCTGTGCCGCCCTGTTAGCCCTATGCCTGACGATTCCCGGTGTCTTCTGGCTGGAACGACGTTATGGTATGGAGTTGGTGTTACTCAGCACTCCAACGGGACGTAATACCCTCTGGCGATGGAAAGTCATACTCGTTCTCTGCGTATCCGCTGTTATCTGGCTTGCTTGGAGCTGGCATGAGCTGTTTCTGTTTCAACGCCTCGGTGGTTCTTGGGACGTCTGCTTATCCAATGCAGCCAGTCTGCACCATTGGGACTCCCGCTTGGGGAGTGGTTCATTACTGGCATATCTGCTAAGTTTCTATGGCTTCCGTTTGGCGGGACTTTTGTCAGCTGGCAGCGTGGTGATGTGGATATCCTCCATATTTTCTTCCTTGCTTCCAGCTGCTGGGATAAGCGTTCTTGTGCTTTTGTTTCCCACTCTGCTGACTCAGATGGATGTTTCTTTCCTTGAATACGTGTCCTGGGCAGTGAAACTCATGGGGAATGGCTTGGCTATTCACTGGACAGACGCTCTTTGTCTTGGACTCTGGATTGCTATGGGCGCAGCTGCGCTGGCCGCTTCGCGGCATCAGTGGCGGAGGTATCGCGGATGAAATTGACGATCAAGGGATTAACAAAAAACTATGGGAAAGTCTGTGCGCTGTCACAGTTTACCTACGAGTTCGCCCCTGGAATCTATGGGATTTTGGGGGCAAATGGTGCTGGAAAAAGCACACTCTTCGGGCTTTTGACCGATACCGTGCGACGAGACTCCGGGGAGATCTTGTGGGACGGTGTTGATATTCTGAAATTGGGGCGGGAGTACCGGGCAAAGGTCGGCTATATGCCCCAAGTTCAAGGTTATTACCCTCAGATGACAGCCACAGAATTTCTCTACTATATGGGGAAATTAAAAGGCCTGCCCAGCAAGGTTCTAAAGCAAAGAACGGAGCATCTGCTGACAGAGGTAGATTTGTCTACCTCTGCAAACCAGAAATTAGGCCATTTTTCCTGTGGTATGCGTCAGCGTGCACTGCTGGCTCAGGCTATGCTCAGCAATCCACCACTGCTGATCTTGGATGAACCAACCGCTGGAGTAGATCCTTATGAACGAGTGCGAATCCGAAGCCTGATTGCCCGAGTCGCCCAAAATCACATTGTCCTGTTGGCCACCCATATTGTCAGTGATATAGAATGTATCGCCAATCAAGTGTTGCTGATGAACAAAGGGCACTTATTAAAGGCAGGAACAGCTGCGGAACTTATTTCTTCTATCGAAAGCAAAGTAGCTCAACGGCTTTGTACAGAGGAAGAAGCAGCAGCGTATCAGCAGCAATACGGCCTTGGCCTGTTGTTGCAGCAACAGGCAGGACAATTACTGCGGTTAGTAGGTGATCAACTTCCTACAGAGTTTGAACCAGCATCCGGCATTAGTTTAGAAGAAGTTTATCTCTACTACTGCTCAAGCGACTCAATAATTTAATAATCTTGTCATCAAAAAATATCACACCAGTCGTGCATTATAATATTCAACTCGGAATTTAATCACTGCTATCTAATAATTAGGAGGTATTGTTTATGCGTCATATCACACGGAAAAGATTGTTGAGTTTCTTCCTTGCAATGGCACTCATTTTGACCTTTTCTCCAATCTCAGCGGCGGCAACTTATGCACCAGAAGAACACGAAATTGACGAAGATGTCGCTGTCACAATTGCAATGCTTTTTGTTTGGGCAAATATCGGCGAAAGCGAATGGAATCGAAAGACAACCGTTGACAATATCATCCCGATGTACAACAACAGCGATGAAGTGTGTGCATATTGCATTAACTTAAAAAACGGGAGTACAAATGCAGGCTACATTATTGTCTCTACAAATCTATATGAGCCGCTGATTCAAGAATATTCTGACACGGAATCGATAGATATTAGTGATGGATTAAATACAGAATCCGTTTCAAGGTCTCATCTTGCTAATAACTCGGATTCCCGCATTTATTATTATGGCCCGCTTAATTACAGTACGTCCAAAATGGATGTACCTGTGGTAATGAGTGAGAATAGTAGCGAGCTATCTAACTATCAAAACGCAGTTAAATACATCGAGTTAATTAAGCAGTATGGTTTGATTCCTTCCGTGAGTACCCATGACGAGGATAATGGAATTGTGGATCCAATCGAATACTTAGAAACACGTTATCCTAATAAAACCATTAAAAACGCGGGCTATTACAATATCGGCGATAACTCCATTTACGGGTATAGAATCAAAGAGTGGAACGCATGTGCCGTATATGGAGTTGCAGCTATTATTCACTACTATTTACCCACATATTCGTGCAACACAATAGCTTCACACTGTGAGCAAATTGCTCGTGACAAGGGCTATGCAACCCTCACATATAATGATAAAGGCGAACAAAAATGGAACTACTACATTAGCTTAGGTAATTTGGCACCTTTTGCAAGAGAGTGCGCCGCCTACTATAATCTAGACAAGTCAATCAGTAGCTCTATGCTAACTTGGTCGACAGGAACATCAGAAATTTCTAACGGGCGTCCAATTTTGCTTAGCATTTGGCACAGTGATCAGTATGAAGATCATACCGTAACCGCCTTTGCTTGGACAAGCTTTCAGATCGTAGAAGTAGACATATATATGAACTTCTTCAAGGTCAAAGCCGGGTATGTCTCTGAGAGTAGATATGTTTGCTATCAGACCGTCGCTGAAAGCTTTATTACCAAGTTTGTATAAGAGATACACTACAGATGAAACATCGAAAAAAATATTGGATTGTCGTAATACTCTTTCTATTTATTTGCCTGTCAGGCTGCGGAGGACATAAACGGCAGGCAGCGTCTATCGATCTTTCTACATTACATGAAGTTACTGACTTCGATGAACTATCAGATGCGTTATTATTCGACTTTGTAGACAAAAACGGTAACGAAGCAAAATATGTCGAAATCATGGACATCGATATCGATAATCTGCTTGAACAAATTGACAATGGTTCGCTTGAGGTTAGTGATCCTTGTGCATACTGGCTAGTAGAAGGATGGAGAATTGCGTACTTTGCAAGAGTCAATGGAACCGACGAAGACGCGCTGATTTCATGGCTTGAAAATGACAGTCATACTGTTACTCGGAACAGCTTTCAAGCCTTTTGGGTTGTTGTTAAATAGGTAACGTGTAAGATTACGACACAACTTAATTGAATAGGAGGGGCTCTTTAGTCCCTCCTATTCAGTTAAAACCACTGTTTTCAATCCCGCCATTATGCAACAAAAATGGAATTCTTCGATCCCATCTTTCAGATTTATAGCTCAAAATAGTGTTGCAATTCTAATGTTTTGTTGTCTTATATTAGCAAAAGGCATAAATCAAATCAACGCAAAAAGGAGCCCTTGCTAAGCTGCCAAAGATTTGTGCCGAAATATCCTAACCTCACATCAAATTACAGAGAAAGGAAATAAAATGAAAAGGATAAACAGATTTTGGTCGCTTATTCTCTCCTGTGCATTCTGCATAAGTCTATGTGTTCCATCTTTTGCTGCTGATAAAGCGTCGAATGAAAGTCTCTTATTGGCAGAGTCTTTTATTCCCACCAGCAACAATAATGCCGTAGAGAGTTCCGCACCTTCAGACAATGGCCACCTTATTAACGCTGATGGTACGACTAGCTCTACGACCATTGATGATATTGACCGCATCATTCACGAAAGAAACAGGGCTTTTCTTGAAGGAAATACATCAAAAGTAAATCAATATCAGCAACAGCTTAGAAACGCTGGTGCTACTCCGAGCACGCTATCTGAAATTTCGGTATCTGCAGGAAATGTAGATACTCAGTCTCTTAAGCGTATTGTTTCTAGTGCTACTTTTGACACATACACGTATTACGCATACGCCAACGGAACACGTTACCAAATCAAGCGAATCACCGCCAATCCATCAATCAATTCCAATCTATATCATTCTGCATCTGTAAATAAAAAAACTATTTCCTCGTCGCTTTCTGCCGGTACCTACGAACTTTTTAAAGTAATGGGTTCCGCCGCAATTGGATCCGCTGGAAAAATTGCAGAAACCTGTATCACGGCCTATGAGGCCTTTAAATCAGTAATAAGTGGACTCACTCCAAGTACCACTATATACGATATCACGGCTACATATGCTTGCGCCGCACTGGAGCAGGTTAGCTTTTTACCAGTACCAAACTTCCGATGGAGTCTGGAATCCCTTTTGCTTCAAGCAGCTATGTGCAAACAGCAATTAGCGGCACTGTATTCGACGTTAACTACTCCGGTGGTAGCAAAAAGGTTTAAACATGGCAGTCAGTGGCTCTGAAAATACGCTCTATTCACCCTATTCTTTAAAATCGGATTACTCAGGTTATGATACAGGGGATATGTTAGAGAGATATTTCACATCATATATTTTGACAAGAACTCTCAAGTGATGGGAATCTCTTTTTACCACAATGCCAACGGAACTGTAAAAACGATTACGACGTTCGGCATGGTTTGTCCTACTACTACAGTCGATATTACCTAAAGGGCGTATCCGCTGTAACATCTTCAAAGCGCGGTGCAGTCGCAGACGCAGAAACCGTCAGCACTATGATCGGTAAAAATACCGTCCAAAATGCAGTCAACTTCTTTTACATAGGCTTCTCCTTCAAAAAGCGGGCCAGCGCTTGCGCGCTGGCCCTTTCCGTCAATCTGAGTAGTATTGCGGCCTGCCGATAGAAGCAAAGCCCTCCTTTCCGGTAATGACCACATTGTTATATCCGCTGGCGCAGTGGATGATCAGCAGCTCTCCGTTTGCGTCCCTGCCGCCAACGATGCCCACATGGGAATTATCCGGGTAGAACACCAAGTCACCGGGCTGAGCGTCCTCCCATCTGATATCAGTACAATAGCTGTGCTGCATGGTAGCTCCTCCACCGTGGCCAATGATGTAGCTGCCATTTGTGGCGTTATAAAATACCCAATCAACAAATCCCGAGCAATCCAGCCCGTAGGGCCGGTATGTTCCCGTGGTGGAGTTGCCCGCTGCCGTGACCTGCCGCAGTTCGCCCCACCGTGCGTCCCAACCGATTGTGAGGCTCTTGCCGCCCCAAAAATAATTCACCTTGCCGACAAGAGAACAGGCGGTGCGTACCACTGCTTCACGCTCGGGTGACAAATCTTCCGGCAGGCCGCGGATTAACGCCGCCGTGTCTCCGCTGACGGAGTACACATCTTCTAACAGCTCCAGCAGGAGAGCACGCTGCTCCAGAAGCTCCTCCAGCGCCGCGATCTGATTGCGGTTGAAATGGTAAACCGTTTTCATTTCTTCTGCCGTTTTTTCTGTAATGATGATATAGAGGTTCCTTTCCGTCCAGCCGTTATCTTCCTCACCTCCGCCGGAGTGATGAATAACCTCAACGCGGTGTGCTATGGTGGTCATATCCCAAAAGACGTCTCTCAAGCGAGCGATGCGGTCGGCGTCCATCGTGGCCACATCCGCGGCGTCCACATCGTCGCTGCCCGCCACCTTCACCGCGAACACCGCCAGAACTTCCACCCAATCGGCAGACTGCCCGGTCACGGAGATGGAGTCGTAGCTGTCCGCTGTTTGCAATTCCTCCAACCGCTCGTTATACTCATAATTGACCTGCGCCACCGCAGCGGAGATCGGCACAACACCCGCCTCCCGGCTCTCGTTGGAAAAATGAGGATACCGAAGGGGGCACGCCACGATTGCCGCCACAAGGATCACCGTCAGTATCAGCACCAGCACCACCGCACCGCCGCCTGCCGACAGGATCGAGCTGACCGCAGACGCCACTCCTTTCCCGATTTCTTTCACTGCCTGGACTGCCACGCTGCCCAGCTTTTTGGAAGCCCTTCCGCCGCTCTGCGCGGATTCCTGAAGCATCTTCCGCTGCGCCTTTCTCTGCGCCGCCGCCTGCGCACGCTGCGTGAGACTTTGCATCGGCTGCGCCGACTCAGCGGTCGAAGGGCTATGCGCCGTCCGACGCACAGCTTTGAAAGCGGACTGCCTGCGCTTTGGCATGGAGCCGTTTTTTGCTGTGGCACCCGGAATACTTGTCCGCGGGGTGGCGTCATGCCTCCACGGTCTGACCGTGGAGGCGTAAAAGGGCTTTCTGTTATTCTTTTTTCGGCAAGGTTCCGCCGATAGGCGAATTTTGCGTCCCTCATGGCTTTCTGCCGCCCACGCTCCTGCGGGGCGGCATTTGCACTTTTTGCGCCTCCGCGATTTTGCGGAGGTGCGGTCTGATTTCTGACTTCGCCTCGTGCAGCGTGTGATTGCAGTACATCAGAATACGCCGCAGGCGTATCGGGCAAGTTTCTTTCTGCCGACGTCACGCTGTCCATGAATTCGGACGCCTCTGGCGCGGCACGGCTTTCTGACGCACTACTCTTACCTTGCCGTTTCTGCTCCTGATAGTGCTTTATCATACGCCGCGAGGCATCCGCCGCCCCAGATGCGCCACGGCGCATATTTTTCTCCACGCGGTCGGTGGCGTAGCGCACGGGATCATGGCTCTCCGGCTCCTTTTCCCGCTGCCGTTTGTCCATGTGCTGTTTCAGAAGGAATCGGCGTCTTTAGGCGCGGGGTTCTTCAGCTTTGCCTTTGGCGTGTCCATACTGGGTTTAATCTTCAAGTCCCGCATGGCGTCAGTCCTCACCGGGGCGGGTTGACATTAAGCGGTACAGTTCTGTATTTTTGGGCAGCTCATTGGCGAAAGGCACGATGGCCCCGCCTACCTTGATGAGCCCGTGGCCAGCCGGGGCATTGTCCACATAGCTCATTTGCGTATCCGACGCACCCAGCAGTCGGGCAAGCTGCTCCCGGTCGGTGGTAGCCTGATTGAGCATCAGCAGGAACTCGGAGTTTGCGAACATCATCCGCGCCGTATTGGATAGCAGACATTCCTCCACATTCTGTGTAATGCCGGTGAGCGTCGCACCATATTTGCGGAACCGCTTCCAGCACTTGTAGAGGAATTCGCTGCTGTAATTGGTAATGCTGTGTCCGCTGCCGCTCCCGTTGGCGAAAAACAGATAGATCTCGTCGATGTAGACATGGGTGTATTTTCCCTCTCTGCGGTTCTGGATAACGCGGTTATAGATGGCGTCCAGCATCACCAGCAGGCCCACCGATTTCAGATTTTCACCCAAATCCTGAATGTCAAAGCAGAGGATGCGGCTTTTCGTGTTGATATTGGTCTGGTGGGAAAATACATTCAGACTGCCCACCGTGAACAGCTCCAATGCCAGCGCGATACGGTGCGCCTCCGGGTTGACCTGCTTCATCAAATCGTCATAGAGGTCTTTCAGCGTAGGCGGCTGACCTTGGAAATTCTTGATGTACTCTCGGTAGATATTGCCCACGCTGCGGTCAATGATGGACTTCTCCTGCGGCTCGATCTTGTCCGCGCCCATAAGCTGCTCGTAGAGCGACATGATAAACTCAGACTTCATCACCAACGGCTCCCTGCCGTCGCCATACCCCTCGGACAAATCCAGCGCATTGATGTGACAGCCGTTTGGGTCAGAGGCAGAAATGGTGATGACCTCGCCGCCCAATGCCCGCACCAACTCGCCATATTCACGCTCCGGGTCCACGATGATAATGTCATGGTCGGTAGAGAGCGCCAACGCGGAGACCTCCTGCTTGGCCGCCATGCTTTTGCCGGAGCCGGACACGCCGGTAATAAAGCCGTTGCCGTTGAGTAGATTTCCGCGGTTGCAGATGATGAGATTGTGCGATACGGCGTTGACGCCGTAGTAGATGCCGCCTGCGTCCTGAATTTCCTGCGACTTGAACGGCATGAGAACGGCGGTACATTCCGTGGTCAGGGTACGGGTGGCGTCAATGCGCTTTAAGCCGAGGGGCAGCACCGTGTTCAGTGCGTCCTCCTGCTGATAGCGCAGAACATTGAATTGACAGCCCCGCGCCCGCCCGATGGCTTGCAGGGCTTCGGTGTCCTGGTCAAGCTGTTCGAGGTTATCTGCCAGGTGCGTCAGCGTCACCAAAGCCAGCATCATGCGCTGGTCGCGGCTCATGAGGTCGTCCATAAACTCCTTCGTTTCGCTCCGCATCTGCTCCAAGTCATAGGGGATATTGGCGGTAAAATTGTTGTTCTGATTCTGCCGCTGCTGCCAGCGGGTAATATCCGATTCCACGGACATAATGCGCTTGCGAATATCGCTCACTGCTTCGTCCATCGCCAAAGGAATAATGTCAATGGAAAGCATCATATTCCGGGGATAGTCCATCAGCTCCGTAATCATCGCGTCGGAGATGAAGCTGGCATACTCCCGCAGGAACAGGGTGCGGCCCACATGATCGCCCAGCTCATAGTGATTTTTTTGAAAGGAAATACAGTCCGGGGCGATGCAGTCCCGGAAGTCATGTCCCCTTCGCATGGTGTCCTCCAAATTAAACCGGAATAGCTGTTCCTCGCCGGGGCGATAGAAGTCGTGCAGAAGCCGCAGACGGTCATTGACCGTGATCTCACGAACGCTGGAGGACATACGGGAAAGTCCCGTAGTGAGGTCAGTTCCAACACGGGAGAAGAATGCGCGGGCCTCCTCCACGCTTTTCTTCTCCGCCGAAACGGTGATGTACTTTTCCTGAATGAGATTGTTGCTCTCTGCCGCCTTACCCAACACCAGCCCATTGTATTCGTTTCGGTAGCGGTCACAGCGGTCCCCCTGCATGGGCATGAGCAGCGTCCGACCGAAGTCCTTTTGATTGAGCTGACGGTTAAAGAGCGTAATCTTCGCCGTGGCTCCGATGGGCAGCGCGTTCAGGAAGGAGCAGTAGGTCATAAAGAGTTCCCGCTGCTTTTCCGGGGAGGCCACGGCATAATTGACATCAAAAAAGCGCCAAGTTTTTGAAAACTTGCCGCTTACCTGAAACACGCCGTCTTGATAAATACGTTTGATGGGAATGGATTTCTGGACGCTGCGGGGAACGGAAAAGGCGTCCCGTTCCGCGCTGCGCCGATGCTTGAAAAAGATCAATGTTTCTTCACCTCTCGTTTCATCGCTTCTTCATAATAGTTTTCCGCTTTCCAGACTCGCTTGCCTGCCATGATGACCTCGGATTTCAGCCACGCCCACAAGAATTGCTCCAGCGTGAGGCCGTTGTACTGAAAAAAGCCCGCAGCGGCCACGGGAGCCGCGCCGACGATGCACACCCAACTCACCGTTTCCCGGTCCAACACTTGGCTCAGGGTGAAATACAGTTCCACGGCTACGCCCACCGCCAAAACGGAGCAGACAAATTGCCGCACGGACAGGCCGAAAAAGAGCGTTTCGCGGTAAGCGCGAATTTCCTTGTTGATTTTGATTTCCATAATCAATCTCCTAAAAAAGAAAAGCAAGTAGCGATGGGCTACTTGCTTTTCCTGTCTATTTAATAAAATGTATAGTTTTAATCCTCGTCAGCGGCACCGATCCTGCGTTTTTCTGTTCTTCTCAAATTTGGCAACGGCTGACTTGTCGTAAAACTTCATAGCATCTATTCCGTCGTACTCTTCTTTTTTCACCAGATAATTTCTTGTGATGCCGTGCTTTTTACAATAGTTCAGATACCTTTGCATTCCCTTCCAGCAGGAATTTTCCTTATCTCGATTCTGCTCATCAGCCAGATATTCCGTTGCATTCCAAGCGGTGCAATGGAAAAGATCAGATGCCGATAAAATCAAGTATCCTTGCTCCAGTTTTCCAAAGAAGTCTCCTTCCACATCAAACAAGGTCAAGTCATACCACATAGCCTGCTTCTGCCTGATTCGCGGCTCGTCTCTCCAAACCTGAAATTGAAGTTCAAGCCCCATATCCTCAACAAATGCATGAGCGATCACCTCTTTAGGAAAAGCATCGCCCTTAACCATGATACAGCCCAAAATGTACTCCTCGTTGCCGTACTCGTCGCGTCTTTGCTGATACTCTTCCGTTCGTTTCAGCTCTCGCTCCACGATACGAATGATCTTCTCACGGTAATTATCCATAAACGTCTCCTTTATAGTCCAAGCATTTCCTTTGCGATGTGGTCGGCTGATTTGACCAGGCCCACCAGCACCAGCAGGTTGAATATGACCTCGCCCAAATAGCTCCACACCTGCGTCACCACGGACGCACTGCTATCCACCACCGGCGTACCGCTGGAGGAAAAGGCTGAAAAGATGATGCAGGCCAGAACGATCACCGCCCCTTCCATGCACACGCCTACATAGCTCCGAAGGAACGCCTTGCCGAAATGGGAAGTCCCCTCTCCGGCAAATGATGCCAGTGCCACAGGCGAGAGTGCAGCGTACATATAGATCTTAAAAAAGCGCCCATAAACGGTGAGGATCATAATGAACGCCAGCACTGTGATCATCAGGCTTCCCAGCAGCGTCACCAGCCAAAGGGGGATACTTGCCAAAAAGCCCACATCTCCGATGGCATCCGCGATTTCCTGCGGCAACGCCACGGATGCGCCGGTCAAGCCACCTACGCTGCCCGCCGCCGTTGCCACAATGCCGCTGCACACATCAAATACATCTACCAGCAAGTCCATACCGTAGGTGATACCCAGCTTTGCCAGCACAAAATAGATAAAGTGCCGCAGCAGATGCTCCGGCCTTTGAAAGTCCCGAAAGCCGGAGGCACTGCGGAAGATGCCGATGGCAAAAAACAGCACCAGCAGCCCGTAGCCGATGGCCTGCATCCCGCCGTTGATGGTCACAATGGTCTGCCAGATGGTGCCGCCCTTGAAGGTCTGCGGCGATTCCGTCAGCAGTGACCACATTTCCGTCATTTTACTATTCCAAACGCCAAAGGCGTTGGTCAGGTTTTCTACGATCCAGTTGTTATCCAAATGAAAATCACCTCCCACAAAGGAGCCGGGAGATCCGCCGCAAGGCAGTATCTCCCGGCTCTTTTCATCAGATCGCGCCGATGGCGGTCAGAATTTCCTTTGCAAAGGCGATCATCAGGCCACCAAACAAGCAGAGGAATCCCTGCGTCCTTTGGCTGGCATCGTGGGACTGGATCGACATACCCACCTGCACGATGCCCCAGCCGAGAATGATCACGCCCAGCGCCTTGATGATGCTGAAGATAAAATCGGAAAGGTTATTGACAATATCCAGCGGATCGCCGCCCGCCGCCATCGCAGGCGTAACGCAGCAAAGGCAGAGGGCAGCAGTCCCAGCCGCCGTCCAATAGCATTTTTTTACCTTACTCAGTCCTGTCGGGTTTGAAATCTTTTTCTTTTTCAGTATAATTCATGTTCAGGTTCCTCCACGTCAATAAAATCATAATCGTCCAGTGATTTGAACGCATAGGGCAGATCCGGCAGCGCATAATCCGGCGCGCCCTGCGGCTTGTGGATATAAGGCTTTGCCTTACCATCTGTTGTCAGCTTAATGTTTGGGTGTCGCTTGATGTTGTACTTTTTGTCCAGTACGGGATCTTCCCCTCGTATAAACAAGATTGCTTTATGGGTGTCCAGTTTTCGCACCTCGTCAATGGTCATCAGGTCGCGGCCCGTCTGCTGGAAGTTGGTAGAACTGGAGCCGCTGCGCCCCTTCGTTTCCCCGCGTGTGCGGGTGGCGATGGTCTCCTTGCCCAGCAGCTTTACGATAAACTCCAACGAAGTCGGCTCGTTGCCGCCGCCGAGGAACAGCAGCGTGTCGCAGTTGCCGATGATGCTCTCCCATTCCTTTTCATACAGCGCCTTGATCTGCTGAATGTTCTGCACGATGATGTTCAGCCCAATATTGTAGCTGCGGCAGGTAGCCAGAATCTTCGGATAGCTCTCCGGCTGGGCCACATTCGCCCATTCGTCCTGAATGACACGCACCGGCACAGGCAGACGCCCGTTGTGCTTCTCGTCCGCCCTGCGGTAAAGTGCCTGAAAGCATTGGGTGTAGAGCATTCCCACAAGGTAGTTCATGCTGCTGTCATCAACAGGGATCACGCAGAAGATGGCTTTTTTCTTCTCGCCCAAGCTGCCGAAGTCCATCTCGTCCATTGAGGTCATGGCGGCATACTGCGGGATATTGAAGGTGGCCAGCCGCACGGCGGCGCTTACCAAAATGGATTTCGCGGTCTTGCCAGAGACGAAAAGTCAAGGACTTTTTCATCAAATTCAAAAAGAAGTCACATTTTGCGGACTTCCTCACGGAGCAGACGCTTGATTTTGTCCTCCATCGTCTCTTTTGCGGTCTGGCTGAAATGGACACGGACGATATAGGTTGTCTTGCCGATCTGCTTTCTGACAGTCGGGCAAGTGGCGGTGTTAGTTGCGGTATTGTTCATTCAAAATCCTCCTGTAAATGAAAAATGCCCGGTGACTGTTCATCATCGGGCGGTGTCGGTATGAGGGAACAAGGCAAGGCGGCAACATTAAGGTATCTATAAAAACCTTGCCGTCTTTGCCACGCTTGCCGTGTTCCTGTTGTCAGTTTCGGAGATAGCAGACCCATGCTGTGCCGTCTTTCTCGGTCACAAGTCTGTCCCCGATACGGCTCTTTGCCGTTCTCATGGTGCGTGAAGAAATCCCACGCTCATTGACTGCCTTTTCCAACTCTGCACTCGGCATACGCTTTCCGTCCGCAAGCAGTTCCAGAATGAGCATTTGCGCCTGTGCGGTCTTGCTCTCGGTCTTTGCGGTGTCTGTCCCGGCAAGAAGCTCGTCAGCGGTAATGTCATAAGCCCCTATCCACTCAAAGCCTTTCTCGTCTCCCAGAGAAAATGCAAGGGACTGTCCGGGCGGCGCAAGGGAGCTTTTCTCATGGATAAGCACCCTCGTTGTGGGGCTGTCCTTCAGCTTGCCGATAAAAAGCAGACTGCGGACTGCCGCCGTAATGTCGATAGACCCCAATCCCCGGTAGGTGCTTTGCGTTCCTGCGGCTTTGTTCAGGTGTC
>ENA-OQHF01000699-OQHF01000699.1-human-gut-metagenome-genome-assembly--contig:-NODE-699-length-19661-cov-3.879595_pt1 | contig 19661 bp, 21 predicted proteins | sample MGYA00242559_ERZ504709 | MGnify/ENA primary metagenome ERZ504709 (study PRJEB26092, sample SAMD00036203) | human gut metagenome | host: Homo sapiens | study: EMG produced TPA metagenomics assembly of... | reverse complement strand
GTCATTGCTTCCCTTATCAATGGTAAATGTACTGAACCAGTTGCCTGAATCATTTCCAATGACATGTGCTGCTGTCTTCTTATAATCTGAATAGCTCTGGTCTACTGATATAACTCCTGCAGCCGTTCAAGCTCATACCGTTCCTGCTGGAGACTTATTGTTTCTCGATCACCAGGGAATCCACCTGCTCCTGAAGCTTTTTGTTCTCAGCCCGTACTTCTTTCAGGGTCTGGAAATTATCTTTCATATCTCCCATCCAGCTTCCGATATGGTTGATTCCTTTCTGAAGCGGAACTACCGTAACCTCCGCGATCATCTTAAAAGGTCCTTTTGTCTTTTCAGAAACTACGGATAACGTCATCATTAAAATACAAAAAACGGAAAGTCCGATCAATAAATATTTATTAAAGGCTGATGCCTGCGTCTTCTTTTTTTTCATAATCTTATCTTAACCACCTATAATTCTGATCTAACATAGAATAGCTTAATTTTTTATAATACTCCTTGTCCAGTATGATCTTCTGAAGCCCTTTCACCGCACATAATTCCGGGTCAGGTACCGTAAAAAACCTTCAGTCCGGTCCTTTCTCCCAGATATGTAGGAAAGCCCTTCAGACCTGCAACACCACCGGTCAGATAGATGCCCCTGGCCTCGATCGCCCTTCTGACATCCGGCGGGGTTCGCGTGAGCATGGATCGGATTGCCTCTGCACATTCTTCCAAAGGCTCCTTGACCGCCGCACGCACAAGACTGATCTGTATCTCAGTATGTGCCGGGACACCGGAAGTCAGATCCCTGCCATAGACTCTTTTTGCATCCGCTGTTCCGTCTTCAAATACTGCAAATTCTTTTCTCAGACGTTCAGCCGTGCTTTTCCCGATCAGGAACTCCCGGTTTCTCCTGACCCGTCCGGCAATCGCTGCATCCAGCGTTTCTCCACCGGTCTTCAGCAGCCGGTTCATGACCATTCCGCCGCGGGAAAGCACCGACAATTCTGTAGTGCCGCCACCAAAGTTGGCAATAAAATCCCGGTCTCATTCATCACATCCAGCCCCAGTCCGACGGCATCTGCCAGTCCCCGTTCCACAATCCTGACTGACTTTGCCTTTGCCTCGGAATGCATCACAAGATCGTAAAACGCTTTCTTTTCCACTTCCGTCACATCGGTCGGTACTGCGATCACATATTCCGCTCCACGGGCAAACTGATGATCTGTCTTCAGAAGACTCCCCAGTAAATACTGCATATCATCAAATCTCGCGATTACTCCGTTCTTCATCGGAAAAAGGATCTCAACATTCTCCGGTGCTTTTTCATACATCTTATACGCTTCATTTCCGACGGAAAAAATATATTTTTTATCCTTCATGGCTATCACATTTTTTTCCCGCCAGATCCGTACTTTCTTTTTATCAAAAATCTTGATCTCGTATGTCCCAAGATCCAGCCCATATATATTCCTGGCCATTCTAAAACCAACCCCTTAATTTCTTAACCCGGATTCCCGCAAAAGAAACCCTTTTCCCTCAGACTTATATAACGATTATCTCCTATGATGATATGATCCAGCAGCTCGATACCGATCAGATCTCCTGCTTTTCTCACTCTCTGCGTCAGAAGAATATCTTCCTGACTCGGAGTCGGGTCACCACTTGGATGATTATGAAGCAGAATGATGGATACTGCATTCTTCTTCAGAGCTTCAAGAAAAAGCTCCCTCGGAGATACGAGCGTTGCATTGACCGTTCCCACTGATATATCACTGGCTCCGATCAGTTTTGCTTTTGTATTCAGCAAAAGCAGCTTCATCACTTCTTTCTGACGATGCCGCATATCTTCCATATAGTAACGGGCGATCGTATTCGGAGAAGAAAAATCCAGACCCTCCAAAGCCTCTGCCTTCGCCATCCTTCTTGCAAGCTCTGCAAGGCAGCGGATCTGAATTGCTTTCACTTTGCCGATCCCCCTGACCTGCCGAAGCTGTTCCACTGTCCATTGCGGAAGGTTCACAAGACCACCCCGATCTGTCTCCGGATGCAGGATCTTCTGTGCGAGCCGGAGTGAATTCTCCCCTTTTGTTCCGGTTCGCAAAAGAACTGCCAGTAACTCTGCATCTGTCAGATTCTCTGCTCCATACTGTTCACACTTTTCATAAGGCCGCTCTTCACGGTACATCTCTTTTATCGTAACATTTTCATTTCTCTGCATCTATATCATATCACTGCGACGATAGAATACAACGACTAATTTTAGCACAGTTTCCAAAAAGTGTATAGAGATGAATCATTAAAAAAATGTGAATTTAAGAAACCTTAAGATTCATAACGACGGATGATCTCTTCCGCAACTTTGATCCCGTCCATGGCAGCAGACGTGATCCCTCCTGCATACCCGGCGCCTTCCCCACACGGGTAGATCCAGGATATTTTTTCAGAAACGCACTGTTCATTTCTCTCGATCCGCACCGGTGAAGAAGTTCTGCTTTCCACACCACTCAGCAATACATCCTCTCCGGCAAAGCCTCTGATCTTATGATCCATTGCAAGGATTCCATCCTCAAGCGACAGCGAAAGTTCCTTTGGGAAGATCTCCCGGACATTTGCCAGTGTATACGCTCCTTTGATGCAGGGACTTACTGTTCCATATTCTGTGCTGATCCGGTTCTTCCTGAAATCCTCAAATCTCTGTACCGGTACTTTTCCCTGTCCCGGCTTTCCAGGCATTTTCCTCAAGCTTTCTCTGAAATGCGATTCCTGCAAGAGCATCATCTGATCCAAAATCTTCCGGTGTCACAGTTACGATCACCGCACTGTTCGCATTTTTTCCGGCCCGGTCGCTGTAGCTCATTCCATTGACCGCAAGGCGGTGTTCTTCCGAAGACGCATTGACCACATATCCTCCCGGACACATGCAGAAGGTATATACGCCCGTCCGTTTGTAAGCTTTTCTGTCAGCTTATATGCGGCTGCCGGGAGTTCTTTTCCCCGGCTTCTTCCGTACTGCGACTGATCGATCAGTTCCTGCGGATGTTCCACCCTGACCCCCACTGCGAAAGATTTGGCACGCATCGGAAGCTGATGCCGGTTCAGCATCTCAAACGTATCTCTCGCACTGTGTCCGATTGCAAAAACTGCAACTCCTGCCGGAATTTCTTCTGTTCCATTAACCTGAAGGCAATGCTGCTCCACAAGAAGATCTGTCACCTGAGAATGAAAAGAAAATTCTCCTCCCAGGCGTAAAATTTCTTCACGCATTTTCCTGACAACTTCAATCAGGATATCGGTTCCGATATGTGGTTTCTGCACATATAAAATATCCTCTGCCGCCCCGAATTTTACAAATGTCTCCAGGACAAACCGGTTTCTTCCGTTCTTATCTTTTACAAGTGTATTCAGCTTTCCGTCCGAAAAAGTTCCGGCTCCGCCTTCACCGAACTGTACGTTGGAATCTGGATTCAAAACCCCGGTTTCCCAGAAATGATCCACATCTGACTTTCGCTTCTCCACGTCTGCCCCACGTTCCAGCACCAACGGACGATACCCCTCTTTTGCCAGTACATAAGCACAGAACAGACCTGCCGGTCCGCTTCCGACGATTACCGGTCTTCCGTTTAATTTCTCCGTTCCATGTGGCGGAACCTGATATGGACGTTCCTCTATATGCGAAACATTGCTCCCCTTTTTATGCTTTAACAGCATCGCTTCATTTTTCACTTTTACATCCACTGTATAGACATAAAAAAGCTCCGGTTTCTTTCTCGCATCCAGTGACTGTCTGCGGATCTGATAAGAGATCAGTTCCTCCGGGCGGATGTGAAGCTGTCTGACCAGCTTTTTTTCAAGCTGCTCTTTTGTATGTGGAATCGATAATTTTAACTGACTGACTCTTATCATATGATTCATTTCTCCAATCTCATTTTCACTCTTTCGTTGCTGCCGATTTTCCTGCCAGCACACCACTGGCAACTGCAAAGGAAATATTATATCCTCCGCAGATCCCGTCAACATCTACGATCTCTCCTGCAAAATACACCCCCGGAACAAGTCTGGACTCCATTGTATCTGCATGGATCTGCCGCGTATCAACACCTCCGCAACAGATCTGTGCCTGTTCAAAGGAATTAGTACCTGTGACCTGTACTTTAAATTCTTTGATCAGCCAGGTCAGGTGCCGGAGTTCTTCCTCCGTCAGAGTTCCCACTCTTTTTTCTTTCGGGATCCTGGCAAATTTCAGCCACAGACCGGAAAGCTTTTTATGAAATAATCCGGTCAGAAAATGCTCCGCGGTTTTTTCTGGTCTGTTTCGGGCTCTTTTTCTTAAAAAGTCCAGCATTTTCTCCGTAGAAAGTTCCGGCATAAAATCGATCATCGCCTCTACTTTTTTTCCTTCATACAATCCTCTCGAAGCATATCTGCTAACCTGGAATACCGGGATTCCTGAAAGTCCGTACGCAGCAAGCTGCAATTCTCCGGTATCAGAAGCCGCCTCTGTTCCATCTGTATAAAGAATGATCTTTCCGTTCACTCTTACCCCTGCAATATTTTTAAAAAACTTTCCACTGCACTGAAGCTGCACCAGTGCCGGGAGAACCGGAATCAGGCTATGCCCCATTTTTTTTGCAATATCATACCCCGATCCATCTGATCCGGTCACTGGAGCCGCCTTGGAACCGGCACATAAGATCACCCGGTCTGCCTGAAAACTTTTTCCCTCCGCACAGATCTTAAATCCATTTTTTCTCTGCGGATCTCCAGGCAGCGGACACCGGTATGCACCTCCACACCGGTCCTCTCCAGTTCTTCCTGCAAAGTCTCTGCCACAGAAGAAGCCTGATCTGAATTGGGATAAATATAACCGTTTCTGTCCTTTGGATAAATTCCCATCTCCTGAAAAAGCTCCAGAATCTTTTCTGCCGGGAACTTCTGCATGACCTTCCACGGAAATTCCGGATCATCTGAACGGTAACACTGCGGTGTCTGCACCCGGTTCGTATAGTTGCATCTTCCGTTCCCGGTCACCAGTATCTTTTTTCCGGTCATCTCTTTCTGTTCCAGCAGCAGCACATCAGCTCCCTGCTCTGCCGCGGTAACCGCAGCAGTCATTCCCGAAACTCCGCCACCGATCACTGCGATCCGATTTTTCTTTTTCATTCTGCTCCCTCTCACGCCTGTTCAATCTGTTCCCGGCTGACTACCCCTGCATCCAGCAGACTCTGCAATGATTTCAGGATGCCAAGTTTCGCATGATACCAGGTCAGTCCTCCCTGGAAATAAACTGCATACGGAGGCTTGACCGGACCATCCGCACTTAACTCAATGGAAGATCCCTGCACAAAAGCTCCTGCTGCCATGATCACATCACTGTCATACCCCGGCATTGCCCATGGTTCCGGACTTACATAGCTGTCCACCGGAGCTGCTGCCTGGATTCCTTTACAGAAAGCGATCACACCTTCCGCAGAGCCGAGGGTCACTGCCTGAATGATATCATGACGGGATTCTTTTCCATCCGGTACTACCGGATATCCCAGTCCTTCATAAATATTGGCTGCAAAGACTGCCCCTTTCAACGCACCGCATACCACAGTCGGTGCAAGGAAAAATCCCTGATAAAATGACTGCATGACTCCGAGAGATGCCCCCACTTCTTTTCCCAGTCCCGGAGAAGTCAGCCGGTAAGCACAGTTCTCGATCAGATCTTCCCGTCCGGCAATATAGCCACCGATCGGTGCAAGGCCGCCTCCCGGATTTTTGATCAGAGAACCGACGATCATATCTGCTCCTACATCACTCGGTTCAATCCGCTCTACAAATTCTCCATAGCAGTTATCTACCATACAGATCACATCCGGTCTTCTCTCTTTAATAAAAGCAATCAGTTCTCCGATCTTTTCTACGGAATAGCTTGGTCTTGTCTGATATCCTTTGGAACGTTGGATCGTCACCAGCTTTGTCTTTTCATTCAGGGCTGCCTCAATAGCCGGATAATCGAAATATCCGTCTTCTAAAAGTTCCACCTGCCGGTAAGTAATCCCATACTCCGCAAGAGATCCCTTGGATGGACGGATACCGATCACTTCTTCCAGTGTATCATACGGCTTTCCGACCGGAGAGAGCAGTTCATCGCCCGGACGCAGATTGGCAGCCAGTGCCAGTGCCAGTGCATGCGTTCCACAGGTAATCTGTGGACGTACCAGGGCTGCCTCGGTATGAAATACCGAGGCATAAACCGACTCCAGTGTATCCCTTCCAAGATCATTATACCCATAACCGCTCACATAATTAAAGCAGCCTTCACTGACCCGGTTCTCCTGCATCGCCCGGATCACTTTCATCTGGTTATATTCTGCATTTTTGTCAAATTCTTCAAACCGTTCTTTCAGCCGGCTCTCTGTCCTCTGCCCGTACTCCCATACTTCTCTGGAAATTCCAAGTCCTTCATAGATTTTTTCTGTATCCATTATTCCCATTTTCTTTCCTCTTCTTTTACCTGATTATCTCTTTTTTTCTGAGCTGATCCAGCATAAATGTGATCAGCTTGTCTTCATCTCTTCCGACAATACTTTTATCTATCCAGATCACATCCCGTTCTCTTCTGAACCACGTCAGCTGACGCTTTGCGAAATGCCTTGTATCCCGCTGGATGATCCTGACTGCCTCTTCAAGCGGATATTCTCCTTCAAAATAGCCGAACAGCTCTTTATATCCAAGCCCCTGCATGGATACGTTTTCCCGTTTCAGCCCGCGTTTTCGCAGTGCCTCCACTTCTTCGGGCAGTCCCTGCTCCATCATTTTTTCCACACGGCGGTCGATCCGTTCATATAACCTTTTTCTCTCATCTGTCAGAACAAAATATGCGGACCGGTATGCAGCTTCTTTTTCCCGTTCTTTCTCATTATGCTCAGAAATTTTTGTTCCCGTCTGATGATAAAATTCCAATGCACGGATCACCCGCTTCACATTATGACAATGGATCTGGCCGGCTGATTCCGGATCTGCCTCCTGAAGCAACTTATGGAGATACTCTTCTCCTTTTTCCTCCGCGAGCTGCTCCAGTTCTTTCCGGTATGTGTGATCTGTCTCATTTTCCGTAAAATCTATATCATACAGAAGTGCCTGGATATAGAAACCTGTCCCGCCTACAACGATCGGGATATGACCACGTTCATAAATCCCCTTCATTGCCTCCTTTGCCAGTTCCTGAAAACGTACTACGTTAAACTCCTCTTCCGGTTCCAGCACATCGACCAGGTGATGAGGAACTCCTTCCATCTCTTCCGGTGTGATCTTGGCCGAACCTATGTCCATTTCTTTGTATACCTGCATGGAATCTGCTGAAATAATCTCTCCGCCTACAGCTTTTGCAAGTCCGATGGAGGCAGCAGTTTTGCCGACTGCCGTCGGACCGGTCAGAATAATCAGCGGCTTCTTTTCTTCTTTTTCCACTCTGTTCTCCTTATACGATTCGCTTAAATTTCTTTTCAAGATCATGCTTTGTCATGGCAATGATCGTCGGTCTTCCATGAGGGCAGTGATATGGATTATCCAGGGTCAGCAGTTCAGCGATCAGCTCGTCCACCTCCTGTGCAGACAATCGGTTATTTCCTTTGACTGCCGCCTTGCATGACATGGATGCCACTTTTTCATCAATCAGTTCCGGTGTCATTCCCGTGGACAGTCCGTCTGCCAGATCATCCAGCATTTCCATCAACAGTTCCTTTTTTGCAATGCTGAACAGATTGTCCGGCACTGCACGTACTGCATATTCTTCCCCGCCAAACGGTTCGATCTCAAATCCGATCCTGGTAAACCGGTCCAGATTTTCATTCAGAAGCTGTGCCTCCTGCATGGATAAAGACAAAATGATCGGAGGGCTTAAATACTGGGAAGTAAACTCTCTGGTCTTCATTCCCTGCAGTGTCCTTTCATACAGTACTCTCTCATGTGCCGCATGCTGATCGATAATATACAATTTATCCTGAAACTCAACCAGCCAGTACGTATCAAAGACCTGACCGATCAGTTTATATTCCGCACGTACTTCCCGCTTCAGGAAATTTTCTTCAAATAAATCCATCTGCTTTGGCTTTTCTTTCTGTTCCTGCACTCTTTCACTGATCCGCTCCATCTGCTCATCCTGCCGGAAGATTCCATTTTTTATCCGAAACTTCCGCAGAAGATGAACGGTTATGATAAGACAGAACTCTCTCCCTCATCTTTCTGATAAAATAATCCTCATCCCTGACTGTAGCTCTTCCGGTTCCGGCATTGTCCGGCACCGGATCCGGCTGTACCTGCGTGCCTGCGGTGCTTTCCATGCTCTGTACTGCTCCGGTTCTCTCCTGATCTCCTGTCGGCTGCATGACTTCAGAATTTTCTGTATGTTCTGCCGGTTGTGCTGCCCCGGTTCTCTCCGTGGATCTGCATCTTTCTTGGTATACGGATTCTCCCCGTAAACTGTCCGGCTTTCTCCTGCCATGGATGCAGAAGCTCTCGGACGCAGAAGAAAAGGACTTTCCTTTCTTCTCTCAGCTTTCTCTTCTGACCTGCGTTTCTCCTCTTCCATCCTGACAGCTACCGGTTCCGGTACTTCTGCCCGCTGAATCAGCTCCGGCTCAAGCAGCGTTCGATGCACTGCCTCAAAGACTGTCCCGTATACCTCCTGCTGCTTCTGAAACCGCAGTTCCATTTTTGTCGGATGAACATTGATATCGACTTCTTCCCCGTTTAAATGAAAATGAAGTACTGCAAATGGGAACTTATGCTGCATAACAAAATCCCGGTACGCATCCTCCAGTGCCTTTGAGATCATTCCGCTTTTTACATAGCGTCCGTTCACGAAAAAATTTTCAAAGTTCCGGTTTCCCCGGGTAATGACAGGCTTGCCAAGAAATCCGGTGATACGCAGTCCTCCTTTTTCATAATCCAGTTCGATCAGATTCGCAGCAACGTCTCTTCCGTAGATCTGATAGATCACATCCTTCAGCTTTCCATTCCCGGAAGTCCGTAGTTTCTCCTGTCCGTTATTAAGAAACTGCAATGCCACCTCAGGATGTGAAAGTGCAAGATGCATCAGCAGATCCTGGACATGTCCCGCTTCGGTCATCGGAGTCTTTAAAAACTTTCTTCTCGCAGGCACATTATAAAAGAGCTGATGCACAAGGAATGTCGTTCCATCCGGTGCACCTGTCTCTTCCAGGGAAACCTCTTTTCCGCCTTCAATGACATACTTTGTTCCGAGATCGCTGTCCTTCGTCTTGGTGATCACTTCGGTTCTTGTCACTGCGGCAATGCTTGACAATGCTTCTCCTCTGAACCCCAACGATGCAATATGTGACAGGTCTTCCACCGTCTCGATCTTACTGGTCGAATGCCGGAGAAATGCACTTTTCACTTCTTCTTTCGGGATTCCGCATCCGTTATCCCGGATCCTGATAAAGGAAATTCCCCCATCTTTAATCTCCACCGTCACGGATGTAGAACCTGCATCAATGGCATTTTCTACAAGCTCTTTTACAATTGAGGCCGGTCTCTCGATCACCTCTCCCGCTGCGATCTTATCGATCGTGATCTGGTCTAATACATGAATATGCGGCATCTTTTCCTCCTTTTCATCCGGTCCGGCTACCAGCGGTTCTTCAGTTTGTTCTGAAGCCGGTACAATGTATTCAGTGCATCAATCGGTGTCAGATTGGTGACATCAATCTCCTTTAATTCGTTCAGCACATCATCATCCTTTACCGTATCAAATAAAGACATCTGTGCAATATCCACTTCATCATATTTTTTGGATCTGCCCTTTTTCTTTGCTGTATGTTCCCTTGCAGCGATCTCGCTGACCCGGCTGGTAATATCTTCGTCACTTAACTCTTCCACGATCTCTTTTGCCCGGTTGATGACCAGATCCGGAACTCCTGCCAGCTTTGCCACCTGGATTCCATAACTCTTATCTGCACCGCCTTTTACAATCTTACGCAGGAAGACAATATCGTCCCCTTTTTCCTTGACTGCAATGCAGTAATTATTCACATTTTCGATCTTTCCTTCCAGCTCTGTCAGCTCATGATAATGCGTGGCAAATAACGTCTTTGCACCTAATAATTTACTGTCACTGATATATTCTACAACCGCCCATGCGATGGAAAGTCCGTCAAAGGTACTCGTTCCTCTTCCGATCTCATCCAGGATCAGAAGACTTTTCGATGTCGCATTCCGAAGAATATTCGCCACCTCTGTCATTTCCACCATGAACGTACTCTGTCCGGATGCCAGGTCATCCGATGCCCCTACACGGGTAAAGATCCGATCCGAAAGTCCGATATTCGCACTCTGTGCCGGAACAAAACAGCCCACCTGTGCCATCAGGGCGATCAGAGCTGTCTGACGCATATAAGTGGATTTTCCTGCCATATTCGGTCCCGTGATAATGGAAATCCGGTTCTTTTTATCATCCAGATACGTGTCATTTGAAATGAACATATCATTCGGGATCATTTTTTCCACAACCGGATGTCTTCCTTCTTTGATATCAATAATTCCTTTTTCATTGATCTTCGGGCGTACATAATGATTCCGTTCTGCCACAAGTGCCAGAGAGGTAAATACATCCAGTCCTGCGACCGCCTTTGCCGTTTTCTGGATCCGCTCCACCTGGGCTGCAATCGTCTCTCTGACCTCACTGTAAAGTTCATACTCCAGTGCATACAGTTTATCTTCTGCCCCCAGGATCATATCTTCAAGTTCTTTTAATTCCGGAGTAATATAACGCTCCGCATTGGCAAGCGTCTGCTTGCGGGTATAATAATCCGGTACAAGATCTTTATAGGAATTTGTGACTTCCAGATAATATCCAAATACTTTATTATACTTGATCTTCAGATTTTTAATTCCGGTCTTTTCCCGTTCATCTTCCTCCAGCTTCGCAAGCCAGTCTTTTCCATCCGACTTGGCTCTCCGCAGCTTATCTACTTCTTCATTATACCCTTCCCGGATAATATTTCCCTCTTTCATTGCGATCGGAGGCTCTTCCCGGATCGCTTTCGTCACAAGATCGCACAGATCTTCCAGTGCGTCCAGATCTTCGTAGATCTCCTGCAGCAGAGGTACTTTCATCTCCTCTAAAATATAACGGATCGGTGGCAGCATCTCAAGAGAGCTTTTAAATGCCGTCAGATCCCTCGGATTTGCCGAACCATAGGTAATCTTCGTGATCAGACGTTCCAGATCATAAACCGGGGAAAGATATTCTCTGATCTCTTCCCGTGAAATCGCCTGTTCTTTTAATTCTTCCACCGCATCCAGCCTTCGGTTGATCTCATTTTTATCAATCAGAGGCTGCTCCACGAACTTTCGCAGGGTACGTGCTCCCATGGCGGTTCTCGTCTTATCCAGCACCCACAGAAGGGAACCTCTTTTCTGCTTTTCCCGGAGTGTCTCGCACAGCTCCAGATTTCTTCTTGTCGAGCTGTCCAGCATCATATATTTTCCCGTTACGTATGGAGTCAGATGCGTCAGGTTGGAAAGGGAATTTTTCTGCGTTTCCAGCAGATAAGTAAGTAATGCCCCTGCACTGATTACACCACAGTCATAATCCTCCAGCCCCAGTCCTGCAAAACTTGAAACCTTGAAATGCTCCAGCAGTTTCTCCCTGCACATGGCATCATCAAAATACCAGGAATCCAGAGAATAAATTGTAATCCCCAGTTTCTCTTTCATCGTATCCAGATCCATACCGCTCATATAAAAAGCCTCATTGCAGATGATCTCCGATGGAGAGAATTTATAAATCTCATCCATCAGCCTGCTGCCGTCCGGAAGTTCCGTCACAAAATAATCTCCTGTAGAAATATCTGCAATGGACACTCCGTACCGGTCTGCAATATAGACAATGCACATAATATAATTATTCTTCGTCTCATCCAGTGCCTGCGTATCCAGGTTCGTTCCCGGAGTTACGATCCGCACGACCTCACGCTTTACGATTCCCTTCGCCTGCTTTGGATCTTCCACCTGCCACAGATTGCCACTTTGTATCCTTTGGCAACCAGCCTGTTCAGATATCCTTCCACCGCATGATAAGGGACTCCGCACATTGGGGCACGTTCTTCCTGCCCACAGTTTTTCCCGGTCAGTGTGATCTCCAGTTCTCTGGATGCAGTCAGTGCATCCTCAAAGAACATTTCATAAAAATCGCCTAAGCGATAGAAGAGAATGCAGTCCTGATACTGGGACTTGGTCTCCATATACTGCTTCATCATTGGTGTTAACTCAGCCACATTCAAACTCCTTCATCTGTAAAATCTATTTTTGCATACAAAATGCGGTCCAAACCATACCAGATGGTTTTTCCTGCACAGATAGCATCATAAAGTAAAAAAAACCGGAAAGAAAACCCATTAAAAAAATGGGTTCTTTCCGATGTATTATAGCATTTTTATCTTTTCTGTTCAACCTGCATTACATCATCTGCAATCTGTTCTGCAGTCAGATGATTTTCCAGCAGTATCTCTTTCACGTCATACCGGTCAATGAACTCTTTTTTCAATCCGTAGTTCAGAACCTTCATGTCACTGTCGCCATAGAAACGTGCGATCTTCTCTCCAAATCCACCATTGAGGATTCCATCTTCCAGCGTGACCACGATATCATGATCTTTCTTCAGTTCTTTCAGGAGTTCTTCATCCAGCCCTGTAATATAATATGGATTGATCACTGTCGGTACAGTTCCTGTCTTTTCCCCGATCAGGTCTGCTGCCTGTCCTGCAAGTCCGTAGAATGTTCCAAGTCCGATGACCGCAACTTTTGAACCTTTTCTCGTCACTTCATACTGATCCAGTCTTCTGAAATCCTTTTTCACTTCTTTTCCGTCTGAGATCATTGCACCACCCGGAAGTTTGATCGCAACCGGATACTCTGTCTGCTCCACGCTCCAGTCCAGCATGGCAAGATACTCTTCTTTTGTTGTCGGTGCAAGATAGACTAAATTCGGAATATTTCCAAGCATCGGCATATCCTGCAAACCTAAATGAGTCACATCATTCATTCCATAAACAGAACCTGCAAAAATCACGATCGTTGCCGGATTTTTATCAATGCATAAATCCTGGGAAATCTGGTCAAAAGTTCTCTGTATAAAGGAACTGTAAACTCCATACACCGGCTTCCCTCCGTTGGCTGCGATTCCTGAAGCAAGTGCCACGGCAGTCTCCTCCGCAATTCCCACATCCACGAACTGTCTTCCGGCTTCTTTTCTTTTATCTTCTGTAAATCCCATGACTGTCGGTGTTCCTGAAGTGATCGCAACAACCGTCGGATCTTCTTTCATCTTTTTCAGAAGATAATCTCTCGTCACAGAAGAGTAATCTTCTCCGTCTGCCGGATAAAGAGGCATTCCGGTCTTCAGATCAAACGGAGCATTATAATGCCACTGCTCCTTGTGCTGCTCTGCAGGGGCATATCCCTTTCCCTTCAGCGTATTGATATGAACGACCACTGCATGGTCTGTATCTTTTGCTTTCTGAAATGCCTCGATCAGAGCGGCTGTATTATTTCCTTCGTTTACATAAATATAATCCAGTCCCATTGCCCTGAACAGATTGCAGTCTGCCTTGCCGTCTGTCTCCCGCAGAAGTTTTAAATTCTGGTAAAGCCCTCCATGGTTCTCTGCTATGGACATATCATTGTCATTGACTACAATAATCAGGTTGCCACCAAGCTCTGCAGCATAATCCAGTCCTTCCAGTGCCTCTCCGCCACTCAGAGATCCGTCTCCGATGACTGCGATCACATTCCCTTTTTCGTCTTTCAGGTCTCTTCCCTTTGCAAGTCCGCAGGCAAGGCTGACCGAAGTAGAGGTATGACCTACCGTAAAGAAATCGTGTTCACTTTCACCCGGATTGGTATATCCCGATACATCATCATAATGTTCTTCATACAGATAGGCATCTTTTCTTCCCGTCAGCATCTTATGTGGATAGCTCTGGTGTGATACATCGTACACGATCTTGTCCTTTGGTGATTCAAATACATAATGCATTGCAATGGTTGCTTCTACCATACCAAAATTCGGTCCAAAATGTCCTCCATGCTTACTTGCCCTGACAAGCAGTGCCTGTCGTATTTCCTCTGCAAGAACCGGCAGTTCCTCCAATGTCAGTTTCTTTACATCAGCCGGTCCGTTGATCTTCTCAATATACATTTTCTAATTCTCCTCTTCTTTTTCCCAGGACAGGACTCCTGTCTCTACTGCTTTCTGATAACGTGATATTTTATATTTCAGCCGTTCCATCGTTGCATTGATCTGTCGCCGCTGTTCCTCCAGCACTTCATACTGTTCCTGTAAAAGATCTCTGCGTGCCTCGATCGTACTGTCCCCCATCTGGTACAGTCGCACATATTCGATCAGTGCCTCGATCTGGACACCGGCACTCCGCATACATACTGCCTGTTCTACCCAGCCCAGGTCTTTTTTCCTGATAATCCCGGATTCCGCCCGGTGTACGCGGAACCGGCGGGATCAGACCGATCCTTTTCATAATATCGCAGCGTATCCTGGGAAATCCCGTATTTTTCACTGACTTCCTTGATCGTCAACATCGATCACCTGCCCTTTCTTTTTTCACAAGAACTATAACACTTGGAGTCAGCTCCAGGTCAAGAGGATTTTTCTATTTTTCTTTTTTCATCCTGTTTCCTTTATATTGTCTGTTCTCTTTTTAAAAAGTTCCTATAAAATCCAACTCCGATCACAGAGGTAAGCAGCTCTGTTACCGGGAAAGTCAGCCAGAAATACTGCAAACCGAATCTTGAAAAAATATATCCCAGCGGCACAAAAAACAACACGGTTCTCACGATCGTCAGTACCGAACTCTTCACGGCATATCCGATTGCCTGGAAAAAGACCGGAAAGATCAGGGAAGTGACCATAAAAATAAAACTGATCCCGATGTAATGGAATCCGTTCGTTCCTATTGCAATCACCTCGCTGTCGCCGGAGAATACAGCCAGCATCTGTCCAGGCAGAAACTCAAAACACAAGGTACCAAGAAACATCAGACATTCTCCCATGATCAGAGAATCTTTCAATACAAGCCTGCACCTTTTTATATCCTTCGCTGCATAATTATAACTGATCACCGGAACAATGCAGGTCTGTAATGCTCCCAATGGAATAAAAAAGAAGGTCTGCCACTTATAATATAATCCCAGTGCGGTAACTGCCTGGTCTGAAAATCCCGCCAGGATCAGATTCAGTCCGAGAATGTAGAGCGTATAAGCTGACTGCATAATGATATTGGGGATTCCAAGCTGATAGATTCTTTTTATATAACCGGAATAGCAGGATCTCCTGGGCGGTCTGTACCACGCTTTTTTCATTACGATCAAGGCTGCCACGATCTGTCCTGACACCGTTGCTACTGCTGCACCGGAGATTCCCATTTCAGGCATGCCCAGCATTCCAAAGATCAGAAGCGGATCCAAAATGATATTGACGACTGCACCTGCGATCTGAGCGATCATTGGTGTCCTCATATCGCCCTCTGCCTGCAGGATCTTACTCCAGATTCCCTCCGTAAAAAGACCAATGCTGAAAAGACAGACGATCCTGCCGTATGCCACCACATCCCGGATCACTTCCGGGGAATCTGTTGACATACCGGCATATGCCGGCAGCGTAACATAGCAGACTGCTGCAAAAATAATCCACAGGATCAGTCCCAGCGGTGTACCAGTTCCCGCCACCTCTTCTGCTTTTTTCTTCTTTCCGATTCCAAGATAATACGCCATATCAGTATTGATACCGACTCCTGTTCCCACTCCCAGTGCGATCATGAGAAGCTGCACCGGATAGATGATCGACAATGCCGTAAGTCCGGTCTCCGAATACTTTCCTACAAAAAAACTGTCTACAATATTGTATAATGCCTGGATCAGTTGTGCCAGCATGACCGGTGGTGCAATTTTTAACAGGATCCTGCTGACCTTTTCTGTTCCGTAAAAATCTGATGTTTCCATAAAACCCTCTTTATTATTTAGCAAATCAAGTTTTCCTTCATTTACAATAGAATAACACAGATATTTATATTTTTAAATGTTGTGTGCGTTTTCATTTACTTTTATAAATATCTGTGTTACCAGTTGAAAGCATTTTTCAATTTTTATCTTATCTCTTATTCATACCGTAACGCGTCGATCGGGTTCATGTTGGCTGCTTTCACCGACGGAATCAGTCCGAAGATTACTCCGATCAGCGTAGAGAACAGGACTGCCACTACAATTGCTGTACCGCTGATCGCCACAGGCACAGCGGAAACTCCCGAGATAATATACGCCAGTGCGATTCCCACCGCAACACCGATGATTCCACCAAGCAGAGTCAGTACTGCTGCCTCTGTCAGGAACTGGAACAGGATTCTCTTTTTTCTTGCTCCCAGTGCCTTTTTAAGTCCGATCTCTCTTGTACGCTCTGTGACCGATACAAGCATGATATTCATAACTCCGATTCCTCCTACTAAAAGAGAAATACTGGCGATCCAGATCAACTGCTGGTTCGTCGAATTGCTGATCTCCTGGATCTGGGTTGCCTGCTTCAGCAGATCTTCCCCTTTATATTTGATGGAATCATCGGATACAGACAGATAAGAATTAAGGATCTCTGCTGCATCTTCCCCTGCTTTTGTCATATCATCCGTCGATGTGGCACGTACTACCACATTCTGTGGTTCATCATACTGATACAGGGTCGGCCATACTGTATCAGGAACGCAGACCATTCCACTTCCATCATTTGATATATAGCGATTGTAATCATCCATGGAATTGATCACCGGCTGGGATGCCGCTTTTCTGGCAATCAGACCGATCACCGTAAACGGTTCTCCTTTCATTTCAATCGTCTTTCCGATCACATTCCCGTCCGGGAACAGATTGGATGCAGAAGTCTTGTCAAGCAGTGCAACTTTTCTGTTCTCCAAAAAAATCTTTCTCTGAAAATCCACGTCCTTTTGTAATCTGATAACCATATACATCCAGATAATCAGAGTCTACTCCCATGATCGTTCCGTTGGAAAGGGACTGGGAGCCGTTAAAGACGGCATCATATTCATTTCTTGTATAGTAGAGTGCTGCTGTCTCCACTGCATCAGATTCTTTTATTTCCTCCAGTACATCCTTACTGATCACCGGTACTCCGTCCGGGACATTTCCATAGCTCAGATCAATCGGCCATTCTCCCTGGTAAAGCTGGATATTCACTGCATTATTTCCTGCTCCTACCAGATTTTCCTTGATCTGTTCATTTGTTCCCTTGATTGTTGATACAATTGCAATGATCGAGCCGATTCCTATGATGATTCCAAGCATCGTCAGAGCAGATCTTAATTTGTGGTTCCAGATTCCCTGAAACGCAAGTCTGATATCTTCCAGCATAGAAATCCCCCCTTACTTATAATCATATAATGTATCTGTCGACTTTGTCTTCGCACCTTCCCGAACATCTCTTCCATATGGAAATGCAATCTCGTCATCCAGGCTCAGACCGGATACAATCTCCAGAGAACCGGATACATTTTTTCCAACTTCGACATACTGCTTTTTCAATTTCCCGTTATCACCCTTTTTATATACATAATATTGGTTTCCGTCTTCCCTGACAAACATCTGCTCAAGATAGATTTCATCCTCATCCTGGGAAGAAAGATCATCAATACTCAGATTTACTCCGTCTCCATTGGAAAGTTCCGCGTCCCCATGGATCACTGCTGTGAATGGATAATAAGAAAGATTTTCATTATTTCCGTCCGAATATCCTGTTGACGGTGAACTGCTGACTCCGCTGATCGTCGCCTCATAAGTCATCCCGCTGGTCCATGACGTAACAGTCACAGTCATTCCCTCTTTGATCTTATCAAATGCTGTCTCTGCCACACGCCCTGTCACATAAAATCCATCCTCACCTACAACACTGATGATCGGTGTATTTTCCAGTCTTGCTGTCTCTTCATCCGTCACCGATTTTACGGTTCCTTCCACTGTACTGGTTACGATCGCATTGTCTACCTTTTTTTCAATTGCTTCAGTTCCAGTTCGGCTGTTCTCTGCTCCAGTTCCAGCTCTTTTAACCGTTCTTCCTTCTCCTGAATCTCTTTTGCCAGCTCTTCTTTTGTAGGTCCATCTGAAATTCCCGGATCATCCGGTTCAGATGGATCTTCCGGCTCGGACGGTGTATCCGGTTCGTCCGGTACATCCGGTTCAGATGGTGTGTCCGGCTGGTCTGGCTGAACTGGCTTGATGATCTGACCATTCTTTCCATCCAGTGTCCATTCATAAAGAATCCTGGTCGGATTATCCTTATCATCTACCACCTCAAATGTGCAGATTTCTCTATTTTCCAGCACTTTCAGCATAAACTGTGCATGAACCGTCACCCCAGGTGCACAGAGATACCGGTAAGGTTTTTCTTCTGTTCCGTCACCATCCTCATTGTACGGAACGGACTCTTCCGTAATCTTATCATAAATCTTTGTTCCCTTTAATTCTTCCGGGAAGGGTTTACCGGTCTCTTTTCCATCTGTCACCGTTGAATCCTGATCCGATCCTGCCGTTCCGGTATCCGTATTTCCTTCCCGAGCAGTCATATTCTGCCTCTGCACTGATGCTGTTGTCCTGCTCTTCCCTGTATCTGCGTTTACGACTGTATCTGTTCCTGCCGCACTGGTCTTCACAACTGTATTGGTCCCTGCTACATTTCCTTTTGCAACCGCTTTTGTTCCACGCAGTTGCTTCAGTTCTGCTTCAATATTCTTACGGTTTAAGGCAATTCCCTCAATCTCCATCTGCTTCATTTCTTTTTCCATCGTTGCCAGAGTTGTATCATAAGCAACCAGACGATCCCCGATCTTAACCGTATCTCCGGCTTTAACATAGACTTCTTTCACAGTAAGAGATTCATCATAATAGATATCCTGGTTCATATTCGTTGTTACAGTTCCGTAATCAGAGATTTCAGAACCGCTGGACCAGCCACCGGAATTCATATTACTGACAGGAGCTACTTTTACCGCTTTTCCGCTTCCCTGCACAGCCGCAACAATGATCCCGGTCAACAGGACTGCTGCCGCAACGCCGGAAACCGAACCGATCAGGATCTTTTTCTTATTCTTTTCCATTCTCCTGCTCCTCTCCGTCCTTCAATCTTCCATCTTTGATCATCACCATCCGGTCAGCACACCCTGCGATCTGTGCATCATGTGTGATCATCAGCACTGTCATTCCTTCCTGATTCAGTTCTGAAAATAATTCCATGATCTGCCGTCCCGAAACCGAATCCAACGCTCCCGTAGGCTCATCTGCCAGCAGAAGATCAGGGCCGGTAACGATTGCTCTTGCGATGGCCACACGCTGCTTCTGTCCTCCTGATAACTGCGTCGGTCTGAAATCCAGGCGATCCCCAAGTCCGACCCGTTCCAGTGCTGCCTTCGCCCGCTCCATCCGCTCTTTTTTGGATACATTGGAATAAAGAAGTGGCAGTGCTACATTATCCAGTGCTGTCTTGTTTTGGCAGCAGATTAAATGTCTGAAAGACAAATCCAATGGAGCGGTTTTCTGATCTGTGCCATTGTCCGGTCGTCAAAATCCTTCAGGTCTGTCCCGTTGAGCTGATA
>ENA-OQHF01000698-OQHF01000698.1-human-gut-metagenome-genome-assembly--contig:-NODE-698-length-19718-cov-6.457557_pt1 | contig 19718 bp, 16 predicted proteins | sample MGYA00242559_ERZ504709 | MGnify/ENA primary metagenome ERZ504709 (study PRJEB26092, sample SAMD00036203) | human gut metagenome | host: Homo sapiens | study: EMG produced TPA metagenomics assembly of... | reverse complement strand
AAAGATGATGGTGAAAATACAGAACTGATTCAAGAGACAGAAGATGAAAATAATTCAGAAGAATCGCCAATCGAAACAGAACCGGAAGAAAGCGCGGCAGAAGATACAACAACGGAAGAATTACCATCAACAGAAGTGGTGACAGAATTAAAAACTACAATTGTCAGTAATAAAACAGCAAGAGAATATGTGGACAGAACCGTAGAATTGACAACAAATGTCGAGGATGCGGTCGGAAATGTCGAATACCAGTATACAGAAGAATATAGAGGGGAAACAGCTGTTGTTCAGGAATACGCAGAAAATCCAGTCTATTCATTTAAGACATCTAGCGTTGGTGAACATGTATATCGAGTAAATGTAAAAGATGAAAATGGTAATATAGGATCAGCAGAGTATAAGATTGAGGTGGTTGCACATCCATCGAAAGTTCTTTCAGGAAAATTAACCAGTAATAAAACACAAAAAGAATATGTAGATAGAAAGATAACGTTAACTGCAGAAGCAACAAATGGATATGGGAATTATCAGTACAGGTTTACTGAGAAGAAAGATGGTGTAGAAACAGCATTACAGGATTATGGTGACACAAATACCTATTCATTTATAACAAAGGAATGTGGCGAACATACATATTATGTTTACATTAAAGATGCAGAGGGACAGGAAATACAGTTATCCTATACGATGACAGTTGTACTGCATCCGCAAAAGAAATTGACAGCAGAGCTTAGTTCGAATAAGACAAATCGAGAATATATACAAAGAACAGTTGTTCTAACAGCAGCAGCCAAGGGTGGCTATGGAAAGATCAAATATCAGTTTTCTGAAACATATGGATCAACAACGGCAGTAAGACAGGCTTATAGTGAGAAAAACACGTATACTTTTAAAACTTCAGGAACGGGACATCATGTGTTTTATGTTGACATGATTGATGAACAGGGACAGAAATCTAGAGCATCTTATGAGATGAATATTGTTGCTCATCCGGATAATGTGTTGACAGGTAGTGTGACAAGTAACAAGACGACAAAAGAATATATCGATAGAAATATCTGCTTAACAGCAAATGCAAAAGGTGGTTATGGTTCACTTAAATATCAGTTTGTAGAATCTTATAATGGAAAAGTAACTGTTGTTCAGAAGTATGGTGAAAAGAACACGTATGCATTTAAGACAACAGGGCCAGGAACACATACTTATTATGTATATATAAAGGATAAAGAGAATCAGAGTACAAAACTCAAATATTCCATGACTGTTGTAGTACATCCGGATAAAGTAATAAAAGCAGGTCTTAGAAGCAATAAAACAACGAGAGAATATGCAAAAAGAACTGTTACATTAACTGGCAGTGGAGTGGGTGGATACGGAAAACGTCAGTATCAGTTTACTGAAGTATATGGAGCAACTACAAAGGTAAGACAGAGTTATAGTTATAAAAACACATATTCTTTTACAACGACGGGGATTGGAACACATATTTTCTATGTGGATGTAAAAGATGATGAAGGCCAGGTGGTACGTGCAACGTACACAATGCAGGTAGTGGTACATCCGGATAATCAGTTAAGAGGTTCCTTTGTAAGTAATACAAATGGTATAGCAAAAAACGGACAAAAAATACAGTTGACAGCAACTTCCAGTGGAGGTTATGATAATGTTCATAAATATCGTTTCAGAGAAGTATATGGTGGAAATAACAAAGTTTTACAAAATTATTCTACTAAAAAGTCATGTGAATTTATGTTCTCAGGAAATGGAGCACATACATATTATGTAGATATACTGGATTCGGAAAGTCAGATTTTAACATTGAACTTAAGGATAACATCTCCAGCCTATGTGGATAGAATGTCAGTATTCTCTACAGTGTCTACAAATAATGAAAACGGCACATATAATATGAGTAGAGCATTAAAGAGCTTTAATCAGGTTGTCATTCAGCCGGGACAGACCCTTTCATTTTTTGGCGTGGCAGGGCCATGTGGAAAAGCAGAGGGATATAAGCAGGCAGGAGTTGTAGGTGGTGTTGGATATGGCGGAGGTATCTGTCAGGCGAGCACAACGCTTTACGGAGCAGCAATAAGAGCCGGACTTACAATTGTTCAGAGAAGAAACCATTCTGTTCCATCTACATATGTGCCGATCGGTCAGGATGCAATGGTAGATTATGGATCATCAGATTTGAAATTCAGAAATGACTATGATTATCCGGTGAAACTGGTGACATATGTCAGTGGAAAAACATTGTATGCTGAAGTTTGGGGAATCCAACCAGACTGGTATGATTATGTTAATGTACGATCATGGAGTACAGGAAGCAAATCAGCGGTTGCTTATAGAGATTATGTTAAAAACGGAAAAACAGTAAAAACAGAACAGCTTCCAAGTTCATATTACAAATAATTTGAAATAACATGTTATAGAAAAAGACTGATTGGAAAATCAGTCTTTTTTTAAACGCATTTTTGTGTTATTATCATAGAGAAATCTATGGGGAGCAATAAGCAAGAGGAGGTTAAGGTATATGAAAAAGCTATTAGTAGTTGTAATGTTGACAAGTATGGTGCTTTTTTCAGTGGGATGTGGGAAAAACAATGTGGATACAGAACAAAATACTACAGTAGAGGATTCAGGCAATAAGGATACAAGTGAAACGATAGATTCTGAAAAAAATAATCAAAAACAGGAGGAAGAAAAAAGCAATATTTCAGAAGAAAAGCAAGAGATGAAGACGTTGAAAATTTACTATGTGAATGAAAATGCTGAAATCGTTTCGGAAGAGATGAAGACAGAAAACATAGATGATACAACAGTTTGGAATCAATTAATAGAAAAAGGTATTCTGACAGAAGGTTGTAAATTGAACAGTTGTAAAATTGACGAGAATAATAAAACAATAGATCTGGATATGAATACAGAAGTTGGTGAACGTATCAGAAGTATGGGGACCACAGGGAAAGATGAAATACTTACATGTATTGTGAACTCCTATTTGGATACATATAACTGTGAGAAACTTAAATTAACAGAGAATGGACAGGCATTAGATACAGGTGATACAGAGTTAGATGGATACATGAATCACTTCTGATGGAAATAAGAGCAATTGATAAACATAGAAAATAAGTAGGAGGAAAAAATGATATCAAAAATAAGAACGTGTCTGGTCGCAATATTAGCAGCAGCAACTGTGGTTACATCAGTACCGGTTTATGCAGCGGACACAAAAGTGGATACAAATATAGAAACAGTTGAAAATCAGCCATCAGACAGTGAGCAGATAGAAGAAAATCAAGTTCAGAATGCAATAGAGCAGCACCTGAATTATTTGTACATAGAAAGTCCGTACGTAGAAACTCCGGCAACACAGAGAATTGTTGTTTCCTGGGGGGATGGAACAGAAAATATTGAAGAGATTGATTTAAGTGTAGAACATAATGGGGATACACAAACATGGACTTCTATAAAATCAGAAGACGGTGTCTTTCTATATGAGAAGGCATATGCAGATGGAGAGGATGGAATTTATACAATAACCAAATTGACAGTAAAGACAGCAGAGATGGAAACAAGTTATTTGCTGTCGGATCTTGGAATGGAAGCAAAATTTGGTGTTAATGAAACATATGAAGGAATGTCAGAATTACAGCCGATTGAAGGACAACCGGATGCAGAAGCAGCAACTGATGAGGAGCAGTATGATGTTGCTGTTATGAGTATTGATGAAGATGGAAATGTGATGGAAGAGTCCAGTATAGAAGATGCATTGGAGAAAGCGGAAGTTGAAGAATATGATTCGGATGAAGATATTCAGACTTATGCAGAGGATAATGCAAGAGCTGTGGATGATTCGAGAGCTGTCAATGAGAATGTTGTGGTTGCTCTTGATCCGGGACATGATTCAACACACACAGGAGCAGGAGCGAATGGTGTAAGAGAGGAAGTTTTAACTTTAAAGATTGCACAATATTGTAAGGAAGAATTGGAAAAGTATGCGAATGTGTCGGTTTACATGACACGAACGACAGCAGCATGCCCATATCCAAGCAATAAGAACAGTGGTGGGGATATCAGTGACAGAGTATATGCGGCTGCAAAAGCAGGGGCAAGTATATTTGTTAGCTTTCATTTGAATTCTTCTACATCGACTTCAGCAAAAGGTGCAGAAGTAATTGTACCAAATGATAGTTGGAAACCAGAAGTTGCACAGCAGGGAAAAGAGCTGGCGAATGACATTATGGATGAGCTGACTGCGATTGGTTTGCAGAAAAGATCTATTTATAGTAAAGATACAACACTGGCAGATGAAAAATATCCAGATGGATCAAAATCAGATTATTTTTCGGTTCAGATTGCAGCGAAAGAAAATAATATTCCTGGAATTATAGTAGAACATGCATTTGTAACGAATACAGGCGATGTAAATACATATCTGAATAATGAAGCCGGGTTAAAAAAACTCGGTGTTGCGGATGCTACTGGTATAGCAAAGTATTTAGGGGTATCTAAGGAAAAAGGAACTTGGGTAGAGGATTCCAATGGATGGAAATATAAAGAAGGCGGAAAATATGTAACTAATTCCTGGAAAGACATTGATGGAAAGAGATATTATTTTGACGCAAATGGATATCGGGTGACAGGCTGGCAGACAATTGGTGGAAAAAAATACTTCTTCATGCCGGAAGGTTATATGATGACCGGTTGGATTTCTTTTGGAAGTACAAGATATTATCTGATGCCCGATGGACATATGCTGACAGGCTGGTGTAGCTTTGGAAGTACAAAGTATTATCTTGCATCAGATGGAAAGATGGTACGAGGTTGGCAGACAATTGATGGAAAACGATATTATTTTAATGATGATGGAGTGATGCAGACAGGCTGGCAGACAATCAATGGAAAGAAATACTTCTTCATGCCGGAAGGTTATATGATGACCGGCTGGATTTCTTTTGGAAGTACAAGATATTATCTGGATAAAACGGAGTAATGCAGACAGGCTGGCAGACAATCAATGGAAAGAGATATTTCTTTATGCCGGAAGGCTATATGATGCGCGGCTGGATTTCTTTTGGTCAGACAAGATATTATCTGGATTCTAATGGTGTGATGGTGACCGGAAAACAGGTGATTGACGGGACAACGTATACGTTTGCTTCTGACGGTAAGCTGATTGTAGAGAGTAAACGTGGTTGGAAAACAGTAAAATGGAAAAAAAAGTATTATTACAATAAAAATGGAGTAGCAGTAACAGGCTGGCAGACGATCGATGGAAAGAAATATTTCTTTATGCCGGAAGGCTACATGATGACCGGTTGGATTTCTTTTGGAAAGACAAGATATTATTTGGATAAAAATGGAGTGATGCAGACAGGATGGCAATTTATATCCAATACATGGTATTATTTCCGAACCAATGGAACATTGGATGATTCTTGTACTACAGATCAGTTGATGGCTATTTCTGGAAAGACTACTGTGACTGCATCCCAGATAGAAAAATATTTTAAGGCTAAGGGTGCAACATATCCGGCATATTACGCTGAGACGGATGCGCCAACACTTGAAAAATTCTGTCAGATTTACGTTGAAGAAGCGAATGCGGAAGGAATCAATGGGGCAATTGCATTTACACAGGCAATGAAAGAGACTGCATGGCTTAAATTTGGTGGTGATGTTAAGATTGAACAGAATAATTTTGCAGGACTTGGAACAACTGGTGGCGGCGTTGCCGGAGCATCATTTACTACAGTACGTGAAGGAATACGAGCTCAGATTCAGCATTTGAAAGCATATGGATCCAAAGATGCATTAAAGAATGAATGCGTAGATCCAAGATTTTCATTGGTTACAAGAGGAAGCGCTCCTTATGTGGAATGGCTTGGTCAGAAAGAAAATCCAAATGGATATGGATGGGCTACAAGTGAAGGATATGGTATTGATATTGAAAAAATGGTGAAGAATCTGCAAACATATTAAAGAAATAATAGTTTGGGCGTCTATTGTAAGTTCAATAGGCGCCTTCTTAGTAAAACGATATTCATTGTTTACTATGCAGATGGAGAATATTCAGAATGAAAAAAATATGTTTTGTTAATTATGATATGACAGTAACAGGAGGAGTTGAGCAAGTCACAACAACTCTTGCCAATGAGTTTTGTAAAGAATATGAAGTATATATTTATGCAATCTTTGGAAAAGGAGGGCATGTTCCATATGACCTGGATCCGAGAATTACATATAGAGCAGAACTAGAAGAAGAGTGTCGAGTACGCGACAGAATTAAGAAGACATTTCGACCATTTAGGGAATTTGTTAGACAAAATCAAATAGATGTGGTTTTCCTTATGGAGAATTATCCAGCTATGACGGTTTCACCGGTTCGCTTTTTTACGAAAGCAAAGTATGTGTTTTGTGATCACGGTGCATTAATGAATGAATGGGAGAAGAAAGATATCCGCTTTTTCCGTTTCTGGGATTCATTAATTTCACATTGTACAGTGACATTGACGGAGCAGAACAGACAGGATTATATTAGAAAATTTCATATAAATCCAAAGAAAATCCGAAGTATATATAATTGGATCAAACCAGAAATCCTGACTATGCGAAAGAAATACAAAGCGGATTCGAGAAAAATTATCACTGTAGGAAGATTCAGTGAAGAAAAGGGATATGATCTTCTGGTAGAAGTGGCGAAAAAAGTATTGCCTTCTCATCCTGAATGGGAATGGCATTTATACGGGACGGGAGATACTTTTGACGAGATACACCAAAAGGTGGTAGAATACGATTTAACGTCTCAATTGATTCAGAAAGGGAATGTAAAAGATGTGTATAAGTTGTATAATGAATATGCATTTTTGGTATTACCATCTTACAGGGAAGGATTGCCGTTAGTATTGCTTGAGGCAAAGGCAAGTGGACTTCCTATGGTGAGTTTTGATGTGACAACAGGGCCAAGAGAAATCGTTGAGGAGGGAAAGGATGGCTATTTAATCCCCCCTTATGATTTGGACAAGATGGCAAATCGTATAGAATTGTTGATGGATAGTGAAGAACGAAGAATTGCGTTTTCAAATCATACGATATCGGGTGTAAAAAAATTTGAAAAAGAAGAGATTTATCGACAGTGGACGAATCTGATAGATGAATTGACAATGGAAAGGAAGTAATTGGAAAGTAAATGAAAGTATTACAAGTTGGATTATCCTTTAATCCCGGAGGTATTGAAAGTTTTGTGATGACCTATTATAGGGAATTGAGTAAGCAAGGAGTAAGATTTGATTTTATAAGTATGTTTCCTCACCTTGCGTATGAAGAAGAAATCAAATCACTTGGAGGAAAAGTGTTTCATACGTGTGATGCAAGAAAACATCCATTGAAATTCAGCAGACAAATGAGAAAGATACTTCGAATCGGAAGATATGATGCAGTTCATGTAAATATGCTGTCAGCAGCGAATATAGTACCGCTGATTGTGGCAAGCTATGGAAAGGTTCCAACAGTGATTGCACACTCACATAATTCTTCGACTCCGGGAGTGGTGAGAAATTTGTTGCACAGAATTAACCGACCGTTGATTCCAATGTTTGCTACAAAGTATTTTGCATGCAGTGAATTGGCTGGAGAATGGCTCTTTTCAAAAAAGATTAGAAAGAGTAACAATTATCATCTTATCCACAATGCTCTTGATCTGAAAAAATTTGCTTTCAGTTCGTCAGAACGTGAAGAGATCCGTCACGAACTGGGAGTAGAAGGGAAATTTGTGCTAGGACATGTGGGACGTTTTGAAGAACAGAAGAATCATGAATTTCTTTTGGAGATTTTTCGGGAAGTTGCATCTGCCTGTGAAGAAGCTATACTTTTGTTAGTTGGAGAAGGAGAACTTCAGGAAATGATCAAAAAGAAAGCTGAGGAATATGGAATAGAAGATAGAATCAGATTTCTAGGGATCAGAAAAGATGTTGCAGAACTATGGAAAGGAATGGACATTTTTGTATTCCCATCTCTTTTTGAGGGACTTCCTATTGTTGCGTTAGAAGCGCAGGCGTCCGGAATCAGGAGTGTAATGGCAGATACGATTACAACAGAAGTGAAGTTAGTTGAAAAAGTGAAATTTCTGTCACTCCAGGATTCACCAAAGGAATGGAGCCGTGTGATTCTTTCTTACAAAGGAGAAGACAGGAGCGAAGAAGAAAATTCAGGAATCAGGCAGGCATTTGAAAAAGCAGGATATGATATTGAAAGCGCTGCGCAGACTTTGCTTTCATACTATGAATAAAATGGAGGAGATATCATGCCGACAATCAGTGTGATCGTACCGGTTTATAAAGTTGAACCATATATAAGAAAGTGTGTGGATTCCATTTTGGGACAGACATTTTCTGATATTCAGGTGATTCTGGTAGACGATGGGAGTCCCGACCAGTGTGGAAAAATATGTGATGAATATGCAAAACAGGACAATCGAGTGGAAGTGATACATAAGGAAAATGGTGGACTTAGTGATGCCAGAAATGCTGGAATTCCCTATGCAAAAGGAGAATATATCATTTTTTTAGACAGTGATGACTATATTGAAAATGATATGTTTGAATATATGTATACACGTATCAAAGATAGCGGAGCAGATATGGCAACATGTGGCTTATATGAAGTGTATAAAGACAGAATCGAGACACAAAAGGAAGAGGTGGATTTTGTCTGCACAGGAGAAGAGGCTTTTCGCTGTATCCTCAGGGGGCATACGATCCGTGGAGAAATATGGAATAAGCTGATCCGGAAAAGCTGTATCGAAGATCTTCGTTTTCCGAAGGGAAGATTGTATGAAGATATTTATTATACAGTAGACCTTATGCAGCGAATTAAGAAAGTGGCAGTAGGAACAAAGCCGAAGTATTATTATCTTCATCGAGAAGACAGTATTACCGGAAAGGCATACCGTCCGAAAGTATTTGACATAATAGATGGCTATACAAAGAATTATGAAGTAGTGAAAGAGAAATTTCCATCACTAACACAGGAGGCAGAGTGCCTCTGGATCTGGTCACGCTTTATTGTTTTGGATAAGATGCTGTTACAGGAGGATTATAAGAAGTTAGAAGGATATCAGGATTTAAAACGCTTTATTCATAGGCATATACTGACAATCCTACGAAATCCATATTTTCAGCCAAAGAGAAAGATTTCATCTATTGTATTGTGCGTAAATACGGGCTTGTACAGGAAGATGGTATTCATGAGTGAGGAAAAGAAAAAATAGATGAAGAGACATGCGTATTTAATTAAGGCACATCATCAGTTTGATTTATTAGAAAAATTGTTATGGCTTCTTGATGATGAAAGAAATGATATCTATATTCATATAGGTGTTGGAGTGAACTACGATAGGGCCAGATTTGAAAAATGTGTGAAAAAATCTGGGATTTTTTTTGTGTATCCAGTAAAGGAATCCTGGGGAGGATATAGTCAGATTGAAAGTGAGCTTCATCTTTTTGAAGCGGCAGCAGAAAATAGTTATGCATATTATCATTTACTGAGTGGAGTGGATCTTCCATTAAAAACACAGGATGAGATCCATGCTTTTTTTGATGCAAATGATGGAAAAGAGTTCATTTATTTCTGTCCGAAGTCTTTTTGGAAAGAGTCTGCTTATAAATATGAGCAGTACCGCTTTTGGCAGGAAAAGATTGGAAGAAAACAGAAGGGAGTTTATTTCTTTATGGAAAAGATTTCCTTATTTCTGCAACGCAGACTCGGAATCAGGAGACATCAACCAGAAATGGAATATTGCTTGGGGGCTAATTGGGTAAGCATTACACATTCACTGACAAAATATATCATCGAACAGAAAAATCTGATAAAAAAGCTGTTTGAGAAAACATTATGTTGTGATGAATTTTTTGTTCAGACATTGGTGTGGAATTCAAAATACAGAGAGAATGTATATTCCTTTGAGGAGGATTATTTTGCCTGTCTTCGCTTGATAGACTGGAAACGGGGGAATCCATATGTCTGGAGAAATCAAGATTATGAAGAACTGATGAATGCCCCACATCTCTTTGCACGTAAGTTCGATGAAAATATTGACCAGGAGGTTATAGATAAAATCTTTCAGACAATATCTAGTAGACAAAAAGCAGGAAAGGAGAACTCATGAGAGGAAAACAGGCTTTTAAGAATATGGTGGCTAATTTGTTTTTGCAGGTAATTGTTCTTTTGTCCGGATTGATATTGCCACGTTTTATTCTTGAGGCTTATGGATCCAGTGTAAATGGAATGATTACTTCTGTAAATCAGTTTCTGACTTATCTAGGACTTGCAGAAGCAGGCGTGGGGACTGCGACGGTAGTTGCGCTTTATACGCCACTTGCCCTAAATCAAACAGGGGAAGTGAATTCTATTCTTTCAGCTTCAAGAAAATTTTATAATAAATCAGGAATGTTATTTCTTGCATTGACAATAGTTCTTGTTGGCGTATATCCGTATTTCATTTCAGGACAATTAGATAATAGTCTTGTGAGGTGGATGATTATTGTTTTGTCGGGAAGTACACTGGTGGATTATTTTTTTCTTGGTAAATACAGAGTATTACTAACAGCAAACCAAGAAGGATATGTAGTTGCTTTAATTCAGGCAGCAGGTACAGTTGTTAATATGGTTGTATCCATATTTCTGATTTATATTGGAGCAGGTGTTTTAATTGTAAAGGCAGTAGCAACTGGTGTATATATGCTTCGCCTGGTGTTAGTTAAAATCTATGCAAAGCGGAAATATCCGGAACTTGATTTTCATGCAGAACCAAAGGATAGTGCATTAAAGCAGAAAAATGCAGCACTTTTACATCAGGTTGTTGGTATTATCGTGAACAATACTGATACAACAGTACTCACAATTTGCCTGGGTACAAAGTCCCTTCTTGAGGTTAGTGTCTATGGAGTTTATATGATGGTAGTTAATGCAGTGAATCAGTTGATGACATCGTTTTCGAATGGTCTGACCGCAGGATTTGGAGAAGTGATCGCCAAGAATGAGGAAGAGACACTAAAAAAGAGCTATTCAAGTTATGAGTATATGTATTTTGTAATCATGTTTATTGTGATTGCCTGCATGGGAGTGTTGATCTTGCCGTTTGTTGGAGTGTATACGGTTAACTTGACAGATGTGCAGTATGTGCGTCCTCTGCTGGGACTCCTTTTTACTTTGATTGTTCTGATGCAGAATGTAAGGATTCCGGGATTGACGATTATTTGCGCAGCAGGGCATTATAAGGAAACGAGATATCAGGCGATTTTAGAAGCTGTGATAAATATTACAGTTTCTCTTGGGCTGGTATGGAAGTTAGGCATGGCAGGAGTTCTTCTTGGTACAGTATGTTCTTATGGATATCGTTCTTTTGATATTGTGTTTTATACAAGTCGTCATCTGGTGAAAGGATGTGCAAAGATATCTTTGATTCGGATTGTAAGAAATGGAATTGCAGTTGCATTTCTTTGTATTGTTGGAACATATGTTATTCCTCAGAATATGGCATCTTTTATTATATGGTTCCTCTATGCAATCGGAATGGTGGCTGTAAGCGTATTTACTATTGTTGGGGTAAATTATGTGGTCGAACCGGATGAGTTCAAAGAACTTGTACTTAGGGTGAAGGGAATTTTGGGAAGGAAAAAAGAAGATTGATGGAAAAATGGAAAGCACAATGTGTTTTTATAACACATAACATCTTTATTCGGTTATTTTTTATAACTGCTGCAGTTGTCTGGACTTTGGGATTACAAACATCTAATGTGTTTGTAGTTCCCTTGGCGATTATCCTTTGGTTTTTCCTTAAATCTGACAGAATACAGACAATCAGACAGGGACAGGAAAAAACAGAAAAGATAGTAGTGAATCTCATAGCAGGTGTATTTGCTGCTTTTTGGGTAATGGGAAATTATGATGTTTACCAGGAAAAAGGAATTTTTTTGATAATTCAATATGCTGTTTCGATGCTTGGAATCTATCTGTTATTAAGAGAATGTATAGGAATACTCGTTTATAAATTGTCTAGGTGTAATTTACGCTCAGCAGATATTCAGAAAATCAGTCCGTTCCGTTTTGGTATACGTGTATTTTTTATTTGTATTTTGTGCTGGCTGCCTTATTTTCTGGCATATTATCCAGGAATCATTACAGATGATGCAGAGTGGCAGTTAGAGCAGGCGATTGGTCTTAGATCCTTTAGTAATCATCAGCCATGGATTCATACGATGTTCCATAGATTGTTTTATAAAATTGGATATTATTTATTTCATACAGTAAATGCAGGGGTCGCAGTATGTGTGGTAGTGCAGATGGGAGTGATGGCAGCAGCATTTGCTTACCTGATTACAACTTTCTATAGAGAACATATGAAGCGGGGGTTTCTTTATGGTTGTGTGATTTATTTTGCTCTTATTCCTTTTCATGCGCTTTATGCAATAACCCTTTGGAAAGATGTGGCAATGGGAGCGGTTGTTCTTTGTTTTTCAGTTTCTGTCTGGCGTATGACAGGAGAAAGAAAAGTAGGAATTGGAACATCACTGATTTTTTTAATTATGGGACTTTTACTCTGTATTCTTCGAAGTAATGGCTTTTATGCGTATTTATTGTGTGTTCCATTTTTTCTTCTTTTCTTGAAAAGAAATAGAAGAAGCATTCTTTTGTTTAGTGTGATGACGATTGCATTGACGTTATTTTATAAAGGCCCCGTATTAAAATATTATGGAGTGACACCTCCGGATACGATAGAATCCTTATCTATTCCGGCACAGCATATTGCCAGAGTAATAGCGGATGATGGTACTTTGTCGGAAAAACAAGAAAAATTATTATCAAAAGCAGTAGATGTTAGTCAAATAAAAAAAGAATATGATCCGGCACTTTCGGATCCAATCAAGACACTGGTTCGTCAGACAGGAAACCAGGAATATATTGCAGAACATAAGATAGACTATTTTAAATTATGGATTGAGCTAGGGATAGAACATCCCTCTACTTACTTGAAAGCACAGATTGATCAGACGAAGGGATATTGGTATCCGGATATTCAGTATTGGGTAACAACAACGATGATGAAAGAAAATAGCTGGGGGATGTATCGGGATTCAAAGATGCCGGGGTGTGTGCTAAACATTATGCGGTTTGTTGAAACATTATATAAACAGATTCCTATCTTAGGATTGTTGTGGAGTATCGGATTCTATACGTGGACAATGATTCTTTTGGCAGGGGTCACAATTTGCAGAAAAAAATCAATTGCCCCATTTTTCCCGGTTGCAGCAATTTTACTTTCGTTGTTTATTGCAACGCCGGTTCAGGCAGAATTTCGTTACAGCTATGCTATGATGACTACGATTCCTTTATTTATAATGATTGCATGTAGTGAGGAGAAAAGACAAGATGAAGAAAATAGCAGTATTGATACCATGTTACAATGAAAGCGTAACAATAGAAAAAGTAGTAAAAGACTATAAGACAGCCTTGCCAGAAGCAGATGTTTATGTTTATGATAATAATTCTACAGATCATACAGATGAAATTGCCAGAGCAGCAGGAGCTATTGTGAAATATGAGTATCGTCAGGGAAAGGGGAACGTAATTCGGAGTATGTTCCGTGACATTGAGGCCGACTGTTATATTATGATTGATGGAGATGATACTTATCCGGCTGAACATGCCCGCATAATGGCAGAGCTGGTTCTGAAAAAGGGGGTGGATATGGTAATCGGTGATCGCCTGTCATCTACTTATTTTATGGAAAATAAACGTCCCTTCCACAATGCCGGAAACCGTATGGTACGTTTCTTTATCAACAAATTATTTGATAATAATGTACGTGATATTATGACCGGATATCGTGCTTTCAGCAGACAATTTGTTAAATCATTTCCTGTATTGTCAAAAGGATTTGAGATTGAGACTGAAATGACAATTCATGCGGTAGATAAAAATTTCCTTCTTGAAGAAATTCCTGTAAAGTACAGAGATCGTCCATCGGGTAGCGTATCAAAGTTGAATACATTTTCTGATGGAATGAAAGTGCTTTCGACAATTGCGACATTGTTTCGTGAATATAGACCGTTTGCGTTCTTTACGAGTGTTGCTGTAGTGCTGGAAGTAATCGCATTGACATTTTTTATCCCTATATTATTAGAGTATTTTAAGACAGGGCTTGTGCTTCGTTTTCCAACGTTGATTGTATCAGGGGTAATTGCTTTAATAGGAATTTTACTCTGGGTTTGTGGAATGATATTGGAAGTGATTGTAAAGAAACACAGACAATTATATGAAATCATGTTAAATCAGATGGAAATGAGAGGGAATAAATGAAAAAACTAATTGCTCAGGTATTAAAGTTTGGCGTGGTCGGTGGGACGGCTTTCCTGATTGATTATGGTATAATGATTGCGTTGACAGAATTCTGTGGGATTAATTATTTGATTTCAAGTGGAATCTCTTTTGTGGTGTCAGTTATATATAACTATATCTTGAGCGTGCATTGGGTATTTGATGTAGATAAAGATGGAGATAAGAAAAAAGAATTTATTGTTTTTATCTTACTTAGCGTGATTGGTTTGGGATTAAATCAATTGTTAATGTGGGTGTTTGTGTCGAGAGTACATGTTTTTTATATGTTGGCAAAGATTTTTGTGACAGCGATTGTTATGATTTACAATTTTGTTACAAGAAAAATTTTTTTGGAAAAATGATTAAGTTAGAGAAGATAGATTTGTGATTTTGCTATAGTAGATAAAAAGATTTGTATTGTTGGTATAGATACTTTTCCAAGAATCTTTAATAATTCACGGAGATTGTTTTTGATGAGTTTTATGGTGATTCTGATAGCATGGATTCCGTATATGGTGGCGTATTATCCCGGAACAAGTTTTGGGGATACATCAACACAGATTGAAATGTTTTTAAGTTATATTCAAGGAAAAGCATTCTTGCAGGATCATCACCCGGTTTTTGATACAATACTATTTGGAGGTTTTATCTGGATAGGACAGAGGTTCTTCTGTTCTTCTAATATAGGGTGTTTTCTTTTTATAGTCATTCAGTGTGTGATGACAGCGGCAGCTTTTTCTTATTCCTGTGTATTTTTAAAACGTAAAGGAATAAGGAATATATATTGTTTTATTACTGTATTATTTTATGCATTATATCCACCAATTCCACAGTATGCAATCACAATGCTTAAAGATTCTTCATACCGGTAAATGCATTTGAAATTTTTCCAGATGCAGGAAGTGGATTAAGTAAGCAGATTGTTTATCAGCCAGAGAAACTTTCTACAATTCATTATTATTTTTGAAGATAGGAAGTAATTTGTAAATTATGATTTCTAAGATACATGAGATTTCTTTCGCTTCCGGGTGGACAACTCCATTCAAACAGTGTACAATAGGATGGTATATAAGTTTAAGACAACAAAAGAAGGGGTAATTATATGAAAGCAAAGAAATTAGCGGCAGTAGCATTATCACTGTGTCTTACAGTGCCAATGTTCAGCACAATTGTAAGTGCAGCTGATGGTTCTCTGATGTTCTCTGATCCACAGACAAAGGTTGGAGAGGAAGTAAGTGTAGATCTTGTTGTGAGATCCGGTAATTCAGCTGTTGGTGATGCAGATATTACAATGAGTTATGATACTTCTGCGCTTCAGTTTGAAAGCGGAGAGGGTGTGACAGCAGACAGTGATGGCAAGCTTACATACTCAGGAAGCGGAGACGGAACAGCGACAGAACTTCGTACTACAATGAAGTTTAAAGCATTGAAGATGGGAGATACAACAATCACAGTTAACAGCTCAAAGGCTTATCTGTATTCAGATGAGACATTGACATTAGACCAGGGATCTTCCGCAATTAAGATTGAACAGGCAGATGATGGTTCAACAGAGATTGAGGCAAATGGAAGTGAATCAACTGGCGCAGCTACTGATATTACGGTAAATGTGAATGGAACAGATTATAACTTTTCAGAAGAATTTGCAACATCTGCGATTCCGGTAGGATATAGTGAGACTACAAAGACATTCAATGGAGAAGAGCACAAGTTTGTTGCTAATGAGGCTGGTGTTACACTTGGATATTTGGTAGATGCTTCCGGAGAAGGAAAGTTTTTCCTCTACAATGAGGACGATTCTACATTTGTTCCATATACAGAATTGAAGATTTCTGATACAACATCTATTATTCTTTTAGCAGATAATGGAGGAGCAAAACTTCCGGATTCTTACCAGGAAGGGGAACTTACAGTAGCAGATCAGACGTATCCATATTGGGCAAACCCGGAGAATGATCGTTATGATCTTCTGTATGCAGTGAATACAAGAACAGGTGAAAAAGGGTTCTATCAGTATGATTCACAGGATGGAACTTATCAGAGTGTAGATGTTCAGACAACAGACAGTACAAAGAAGGAAGCAAAAGGGATTGTTGGAAAACTGGAGTCGCTTGTAAAAGAGCATCCAATTGTTCTTCTGGCTGGAGGAGCACTCATCGTAGTTGTATTACTTGTTCTTATGATTATGTTTGCAGTAAAACTTGTGCATAGAAATCAGGAACTTGATGATTTGTATGACGAGTATGATATTCCTTTTGAAGATGAAGAAGATGACGAGCCGGTTGCTGCTAAGAAGTCAGATAGAAAGGCGTTTGGACGTAAAAAAGTAAAAGATGATGATTATGACGATGGTTATGATGATGATTTTAATGATGATTACGATGCCTTTGATGATGAGTATGCGGATTATGATTTTGATGATGATTACGATGATGAGTATGCTGATGAATATGATGCACCGACAGGAAATACAAGAAATTTAGGGAAATCAGCTAAGAAATCAAAAAAAGGGAAAAAAATCAGATGATTATGATGTAGATTTCATTGATCTGTAAGTTTAAGAGAAGGATGAAAGATACTGATTAGGTAGTTGAAAACATATAGACAGGATTAGAACTGTTCAAGAAGAAATGTTCTGATCCTGTTTTTCTATCGTTCTTTTCAATCTTTATTAATTGATTATACACAGATTTATCACAATGCGGAGTTACTATGTAAACATCAAAGAAAAAGAATAAACAAGAGAAGAGGTAATCTTTATGGAGAATCAATATAATTATTATAATTCGGATGGAATGAATGGAAACGGACAGGGTGAAACACCATTTCATGATGACAAGGGTGGTCAGAAACATCAAGTACCGCATGGTAAGAAACCACAAAAGAAAATTCCCAAAGCAGTGGCAGTGACAGGATTTGCACTATTGTTTGGAGTTGTTTCCAGTGGTACATTTCTGGCATCAAATGTTGTTGGAAGTAAAGTGTTGGGATTGACCGGTGTGACGAAGACCAATACTACGGCAACCAAATCTGTGAGCAGCAATGCTTCATTATCCAAATCTTCCAGTGTTGTAACTTCAGATGTTTCAAGTATTGTGGAAAATGTAATGCCATCAATCGTATCAATTACAAATATGAGTGTGCAGCAGGTTCAGGATTTCTTTGGTGGTGTGTCACAGCAACAGAGCGAAAGTGCTGGAACAGGAATCATTATTTCCCAGAATGATTCAGAACTTCTGGTTGTTACAAATAATCATGTAGTAGCAGGAAGCGATACATTAACAGTTACTTTTGCTGATGGAACAAGTGTTGAGGCGAATATCAAAGGAACAAACTCAGAGTATGATATTGCTGTTGTGGCTGTTCCACTTGACTCTATTTCAGATGATACAATGAAAGCAATTTCGGTAGCAACACTCGGAGATTCCACACAGTTAAAGGTTGGAGAACCTGCGATTGCAATCGGTAATGCACTTGGCTATGGACAGTCAGTAACAACTGGTGTAATCAGTGCTTTGAATCGTTCTGTTTCTGAAACAAACGAGCAGACTGGTGAGACAACAGAGAGTGATGCCAAACTGATTCAGACAGATGCAGCCATTAATCCTGGAAACAGTGGTGGAGCACTTGTAAATGCAAGTGGCGAAGTGATTGGAATCAACTCATCCAAGCTGGTTGGTGATTCTGTAGAAGGTGTCGGATATGCAATTCCAATCAGTGATGTATCCGATCTGATCCAGAATCTGATGAATCAGGCAACAAAGACAAAGGCTGCAGAAAAAGATCAGGGCGCAATTGGCATCAAAGGAATGAGCGTGCCGGCTGAATATTCCAAACAGCTGAATATGCCGGAAGGCGTTTATGTATCAGAAATTACAAAAGGCGGTGGAGCAGAGGCTGCCGGAATGGCAAAAGGAAGTGTTATCACAGCAATTGACGGAACAACCGTATCAAGCATGGATGATCTTCAGGAACAGCTTCAATATTATGCCAAAGGAGATAAGGTGTCACTGACAATTCAGATTCCACAGAGTAATGGAGAATATGAAGAGAAGACAGTGGAAGTTACTTTAGGTGCGAAATAAATACTACTTTTAAGTGAATGTATTATGCTTAGGGATTGTCACGTGGCAATCCCTTTTGCTGTTGTTCACAATTTTTCTTATCTTCCATACAATAACAAAAAAGATATAAGGATTTATTTTATGGCACCATATTGTTCTAATAGGAATACGAACTGTTATTGTCAGAATGGAAATTACAGGTCACAAACAAGGCAAGAAAATGAAAGACAGCTTCATTGCAATATTCCTGTTCCTCCACTTCCGGAGCAGAAGTCGAAAAATTACTGTTGCGATGAGTGTGTTGGTGATTACAGCAAAACGGATGTTTTGCAAGAGTTTCCGGTTGCGATGGCTTATGTCCCATGGCAGCAGTGGAGAAAACTTCACGATCTCGGTTATGGATTTCAGTGTGGAACTATTTTTCAAGAGCTTGAAAAACCATTTCGTGGAAAAGGAGGATGCTGTAAATGAGTTGCAATTGTCATGAAATGAATCGAAGAGAACTTTTTGAATATATAAATCAGATAAGTTTTGCAGTAGATGATGTTAAATTATTTTTAGATACACATCCTGAAAATCAGAAAGCACTTGACTATTTTCAAAAATATAAAGAGAAACGTATTGAAGCACTCAAAGAATATGCAGAGGTATATGGACCTTTAACTGTAGATACAGTCAGCGAAAACAGTGACTGCTGGAATTGGATCAATGAACCATGGCCGTGGCAGGAAGGGGGATGCTGATTTATGTGGAATTATGAAAAAAGACTTCAATATCCTGTGAAGATAACCCAGACGAATCCGAAACTGGCGAAGATCATTATAAGTCAGTTCGGTGGACCGGATGGCGAATTAGCTGCATCTATGCGTTATCTTTCACAGCGATATACGATGCCATATAAAGAGGTAACAGGAATACTGACTGATATTGGTACAGAAGAACTTGCCCATATGGAGATGATCTGTGCAATTATCTATCAGCTGACAAAGAATTTGTCACCAGAAGAAATTGAACGTTCCGGTTTTGCACCATATTATGTTGATCATACACTGGCATTATGGCCACAGGCAGCCAGCGGAGCTCCGTGGACTGCAACGTATTTCCAATCGAAGGGAGATCCGATTACGGATCTTCATGAAGATCTTGCAGCAGAGGGTGCGATTGTATAAAGACAACATTGAGGTTTTAAAAGAAAGTTCCCGATAATCTGGCATACTAGCTGCCAGATATGAGAACCCTAGAAATTCCAATGTATTTCAATAGGTACTTCCT
>ENA-OQHF01000697-OQHF01000697.1-human-gut-metagenome-genome-assembly--contig:-NODE-697-length-19738-cov-3.046912_pt1 | contig 19738 bp, 21 predicted proteins | sample MGYA00242559_ERZ504709 | MGnify/ENA primary metagenome ERZ504709 (study PRJEB26092, sample SAMD00036203) | human gut metagenome | host: Homo sapiens | study: EMG produced TPA metagenomics assembly of... | reverse complement strand
ACATGACCAGGAAGGCATCGAATTCGCCGACCCGATGCCTGAGAACATTCCCGATCCCGACAGCCTGACCAGTGCGAAGCAACTGATGGAGCCGTATGCGGAACAGTCGCCGTTCGCCAAGTATTATGCGGAGAAGTCGCCGTTCGATATTCGCCATGTGACGCGCACCATCATGCTTGGCGCCGACAAGAAGAGCGCCAGCGAGGATTCCGGCAAGCAGATGGTGTGGATGAAGGCCGACGGCAAGGTGGACGTGCCGCAGGTCATGCATCGTGCGATGCTGGCGATGGGCTGCGACCAGATCATGCTGGAGCCGATTCTGCGCCGTGCTGGCTTAAGCATCGCCACGCCGGGCATTTCGTATGCGTCCATCGACCATTCGATGTGGTGGTACCGCGACATCGACATCAACCAGTGGCATCTGTACGTGCAAGACACGCCGACCGCGGCGCACGGACGCGGCTTGGGCCAAGCGAAGGTCTACACACAGGATGGCGAGCTGGTGGCCTGCATGGCGCAGGAAGCGATGTTCCGCGTGCCGAAGAAGGACTGAGACGGAGTTAAAGAAGGTCTGACGTTCAGACTTTCGATTTCGTGGCAGGATTCGTAGCCGATTTTGTAGACGCCTTCGTGGCGGCGGCCGCATAGCGATTGCGCTGTGCGGCCTTTTTCACGGCCGGACTTTCCGGCCCGTCGATAGGCGGGATGCGGCACAGCCACTCCCCCACGATGCCGACGATCATGTCGGCGACGCATACCACGCAGGCCACCACGCATTCGATGATGGCTTGGCTATAGAATTCCGCCTCACCATGCGGCAGACTCATGATGATCTGCCCACCGTACCAGCCGGCCAACGCCGCGCCCGCAAGTCCGAGCGCTTTGCAGGCCACCAGCGTGCCGAACGCCTTCTGCGGGTCCAATGGCTTGAGCTGCGCGCGTTTGACGGGATCTTTGGTCGTGTATTTATGAATCTGCAGAGCCATGTACAGCACCACACCGCCCAACACGGCCAGCACCACCGGCACGATCCAGGGTGCGCCAACCAACGGCAGGCCTGAAATCTCGCCGTATTTCGCCAATCCCATGCCGGCCAGCACGCCAAGCGCGGCCGCAAGGACGAATGACCACCAAGGGGTTCTGCGTGCTCTCATAGCGTGTCTCCGATAATCCAATTGTCGGTCAGCATGCCCACTTGCGCGGCGTCCGGAGCCATCGCCAGCAGGAACGCGACCGGATCCCTGCCGAGTTTCGCGTCCGGATCCATGTCGAACCATGGGGCGAGCACGGCCGCATGCTCACGTGCGGACGGCCACGGCACCATGCAATCAGGTTCGTTGCGGACCACGCCTTCCATGTCCACAAGGTCGAGGTCGAGGTCATCCGAAATGGAGGATGACACCGATTCCAACGCACCGATAAGCTCACGCGCGTCCATGCGCGTGGAAATCTGCATGACGGCGGCCATTTTGTCCGGATAGTCGTCGACCTGGCTGACATGGTACAGCGGCGAAATACCTTCCACCTGGTTGCCGGGAAGCGCGTCGATGGCCACGATCGCCTGACGGAACTGGTGTTCCGCATCAGTTGAAACGCTATCCAGGGAAATGACCGCTCGACGGGATGCCGGTCCCGGTTTCGCCGCGGCCGCAGCGGCTGCTTTGGAGGCCGCCGTGCCTTCCGGAAATTCAATGGAATCAATGGATTCAACAGAATCGGCATCGTCAATCGCATCAACGTCATCTGCAGACGTCCCAATGTCGGAATCGCGAACTATGGAATCCTGAGCTCCGGCAACCATCCAATCGTCCGCGATCTCATCGATATGGTCGCGGTCGGACGTTTCGTGCAGCAGTTGCGCCACGGAACCGGCGTGCGCTCCCCCGAGTTCTGCGTCCGGTTCAAGCGCAAGCCACGGCCCCAATACGAAAGCCCGCTGCCATGCGCGCGGATGCGGCAACGTCAGGTCGGGGTCGGCGCTTTCCTGCCCGTCAAAGTCGATGATGTCCAAATCGAGCGTGCGCGACGTCCAATGGTCGGTGCGCACGCGACCATGCGAGGCTTCGATGCGCTGCAAACCGGCCAGCAGTTCGGCGGCCGAAAGCCTGGTATCCACGGACACGACCGCATTGCGGAATTCCGCAGTACCTTCCGGCATGCCCCATGCGTCGGTCCGATAGAGCGGCGACACCCCCGTCACCTGCGTGGAGGGAAGCCCATCAATACACCGAACGGCGTCACGCAAGGTGGCGGTCACATCGCCCTGATTGCCTCCCATGGCGATGATGGCATGATGCACCTGCCCATGTTCCGACGACCGCTCACGCGATGGACTGTCAACTGTTTCACGGGAACGTTCCACGGTCACGCTGACATCGTCGAACGGCACGGTGATCGGCGCATTCGGCTTATGCACGGTGACCTGCGTGCGGCACACGGCCGGAAAGCCGAGAATCATGCCGACGATACGATTGGCCAGCTTTTCAATCAAATCGACGTGTTCGCCTTCGATGATGGCCACGATGCCTTTGGCGACCGCACCATAGTCGACGGTGTCGTTCAGATCGTCGGAACGGCCGGCGGCAGCGAGGTCGAGGAACAGCGTGGCGTCCACCACGAAGGTCTGGGCCCGCTCATGCTCGAAGTCGAGCACGCCATGTTTGCCCGTCGCGCGGATTCCCGTCAGTCGAATCTGATCCATACCAGCCTTCCTTTGCCGTTCCTACGTTCCGTATTCCTATTATTTCCGCGATTGCGATGTTGTGACTATCTGCGATTCGCACGGTCACGCGTTCGCATACTCGCGCCATGCGTTGCCGACGGCGACCGCGTCGCGGCTTTTCGCCACGTCATGCACGCGCACGGCCCACACGCCATGTTCCGCGCACAGGGCGCTGATGGCCGCGGTGGCGTTGTCTTTTGAGGCCATGTCCGGCTCGGTCACACCGGCGCCGGCAAGCAGCGAGCCGACGAAACGTTTGCGGGACGCGCCGATCAGCACCGGATAGCCAGCCGCGTTGAACCGGTCAAGCGCCGCCAGAATCGGCAGGTTATGTTCCACGCCCGGCTTGGAGAAGCCCAGGCCCGGGTCGATGATGACCTGTTCGGCCCGCACCCCGGCTTCAAGCACCGCATCCACCTGACGCATCAGCTCGTCATGCACGTCATTCACCACGCCATGCTCGTAGCGGGAGGTGTCGGCGTCCGGCACATTGCCCGCGGCGCCGGCAAGCCAGCCACGCCAATGCTGCACGATGTACAGGCAGTCGGAATGGTCGGCCACCACATGCGGCAGTTCGCGGTCCAACTGGCCGCCGGACACGTCGTTGATGATCTGCGCGCCATGTTCGAGCGCGGCCAACGCCACCGAAGCGCGCGTGGTGTCGATGGACAGCACCGCCCCTTCGGGAATCAGCGCGTCCACAGCGCCCAGCACACGGGCCTTCTCGTCGGCTTCGCTGACGCGTTTGGCTCCCGGACGGGTGGATTCCGCTCCGATGTCGATGATGTCGGCACCGGCTTTCATCATCGCCTCGCCATGGGCTTTGGCCGCCTCCGGAGCAAGCCAGAGGCCGCCGTCGGAGAAGGAATCCTCCGTGATGTTGAGCACGCCCATCACCAACGTGCTCTGGCTATCATGAATCGCCTTCATATCAATCGCCATCGGTTTTCTTCCTTCATTCATTCCGTTCTTCCGTTCGGTTCTGTCCGATTCCGCCCGGTAAAGCGCACTTACGAATGGTTCGACAGAATCAGGCTCATCGCCTCGGTCCGCGTGGCCGCGTCGCGCATGCATCCTCGCACCGCCGAGGTGACGGTACGGGACTGCGCCTTCTTGACGCCACGCATGGCCATGCACATGTGGTCGCATTCGGTGACCACGATCACGCCACGCGCGTCGATGCCTTCCATCAACGCGTCGGCCACCTGCTGGGTGAGCCGCTCCTGCACCTGCGGACGGCGTGCGTACAGTTCCACCAACCGTGCCAGTTTGCTTAAGCCCGCCACTTGGCCGTTCTGCGGGATGTAGCCGACGTGGGCCACGCCATGGAACGGCAGCAGATGATGCTCGCAGACGGAGAACAGTTCGATGTCGCGTACGAGGACCATTTCGTCGGTGTCCACCTTGAAACGGGTTTCAGCACTTCCTCTGGCCCGTGTCCGAGGCCGGCGAACAGCTCCTTGCACGCGCGCCCGATACGGTCCGGCGTGTCCAGCAGACCTTCACGGTCCGGATCCTCGCCGATGGACTTCAAGAACAGGCGCACGGCCTGGCGCACGCCTTCCTCGTCATAGCCGACAGGCCCGGCCGCATGAGCGGCACGGGCCTTGTCGTCGAAGAGGGTATCGAAATCGGTATCGCTCATCAGTTGGTCAATCCTGCGCTTTGCTTCAGCTTGTCGGGAATCGGGACCGGCGGAATGTCGGAATCGGGACGCTTCTCGTCGCTCAACCAGACCTCGCGCTTCGGCGCCTTCTTGATGTTGGCGAAGATGGCGGCAAGCTCCTTCTCGTTGAGCGTTTCCTTGACGAGCAGCTGACGTACCAGCTCGTCGAGGATGTCGCGGTTCTCGTTAATGACGTTCCATGCTTCGGTATGCGCGGTCTCCACAAGCTTGAGCACTTCCTCGTCGATGATTTCGGCGGTGTGCGCGGAGTACTTGTGGGTGAGCGCGCCGAGATCGCTTTGCTCGTCGTCGGACCACTTGATGGCGCCCAGCTTCTCGGAGAAGCCGTAGTCGAGCACCATCTGACGCGCGATGTTCGTGGCCTTTTCGATATCGTTGGAAGCGCCGGTGGTCGGGTCGTGGAACACGACCTCTTCGGCGGTACGGCCGCCCATGGCGTACGCCATCTGATCGAGCAGCTGGTTGCGGGACATGGAGTAACGGTCCTCGGTTGGCATGACCGCGGTGTAGCCCAGTGCACGGCCGCGCGGCAGAATCGTCACCTTGGTCACCGGATCGGTGTCGTTCATGGCGGCCGCGACCAGCGCATGGCCACCCTCGTGGTATGCGGTGTTGCGCAGCTCGTCGAGAGCCATGCCCTTGGAACGACGCTTCGGACCGGCCTGGACGCGGTCGATGGCCTCGTCGATGGCGCGGTTGTCGATGAGCTGGGCGCCGGCACGGGCGCACAGCAACGCGGCTCGTTCAACACGTTGCAAGGTCGGCGCCGGTGAGCCGGCGTGCGCACGGCGATCATATGCAGGTCGACGTCCGGCACGAACGGCTTGCCCTTGGCGTGTACCTTCAGAATCGCCTCGCGGCCTTCCAAATCAGGTGCTTCGACGGCCACCTGACGGTCGAAACGACCCGGGCGCAGCAATGCCGGATCGAGCACATCCGGACGGTTGGTCGCAGCGATGATGATGAGGTTCGTATCGTTGTCGAAGCCGTCCATCTCGACGAGCAGCTGGTTCAGCGTCTGCTCGCGTTCGTCGTGGCCACCGCTCATGCCGGAACCGCCACGCTTGCGGCCGACGGCGTCGATCTCATCGATGAAGATGATGGCCGGAGCGTTCTTCTTGGCCTCGTCGAACAGGTCGCGCACACGGGAGGCGCCAAGGCCCACGAACATCTCCACGAAGTCGGAGCCGGCCATGGAGTAGAACGGCACGCCGGCCTCGCCTGCGATGGCGCGCGCCAGCAGCGTCTTACCGGTGCCTGGAGGGCCGTACAGCAGCACGCCGCGCGGAATGCGGGCGCCCAAAGCCTTGTAACGGGACGGGTCCTTGAGGAAGTCCTTGATTTCCTCGACCTCCTGCACGGCAGCGTCTTCGCCGGCCACGTCGGAGAACTTGGTGGTCGGGGTCTGGCCGTCGAGCAGTTTGCCGCTGTTCTTCTTGCCGCCCATGCCGAACATGCCGCCGGCGGCACCGCCCATGCGGCTCATCAGGAACCAGAACAGGCCGAAGATGATCAGGAACGGCAACAGTGAGGTGAGCAGGTAGGTCCAGATGCTGGTCTGCTGCATGGACGCGGTCCAGCCCTTGGCCGGATCGGCCTTCTGCACGGCCTTGACCACGGCCGCGGACTGCGCGTACGTGTAGTAGAACTGCACGTTCTTGCCGTAGTTCTTCGTACGTCCGGTGTCCGGGTCGGTGGCGGAGTAATCGCTCGACAGCTTGAGCTTGACCTGCTGGGTGTTGTCCACGATCGTCGCGTACTCTACGGTGTTGCCGTTGAGGATTTGCATGCCATCCTTGGTGTCGATGGTTTGCGAGCCCGCACCGGCGAAAAGCTGGAACATGGTCACGGCAAGCAATGCCACGACCACAACCCACAGCCACGGCGACTGCCAGAACGGACGGGGGCCGTTGGACTTGTTGCCGTTCGCCCCGCTGCCACCGTTCTTGCCGTCATTGTTGCGGCTAAACGGATTGGTGAACGGGTTATTGCCCCCGTTGGGTTTGTTGCCGCCGCCATTGCTTGGCGGCTGGTTCGGACCGGGGAAACTCATGCCTGACCTCCTTCATAGACTGACGGTTTCAGCACCGCGATCGAATCGAGGTTGCGGTAGTACTCGTCGTAATCCAAGCCGAAACCGACCACGAATTCATCGGGAATCTCACGTCCCTTGTATTTCACATCAACATTGACCTTGCGACGTGCCGGCTTCTCCAGAAGCGCAAAAATTTCCACGGAAGCCGCTCCACGGCGCTTGAGCTCGTCGACCAGCCAAGCCAGGGTGATGCCCGAATCGATGATGTCCTCGACGATCAGCACATGGCGTCCTCGCACATCCGTGGACAGATCCTGACGAACCGTGATCTTGCCGCTCGACTCCGTGCCGGAACCGTAGCTCGACAGGCTCATGAAATCCATTTGGACCGGAATGCTCATGGCCTGGGAAAACGCCGCAAGCGTGTTCACGGCCCCCTTGAGCACGCAGACCAGCAGCGGGTTCTTGCCACGATAGTCTTCACTGGCTTGTGCCGCGGCACGGTTGATGATGTCGGAGATCTCTTCTTTGCTGATCAGCTCGTGATCAATGTCTTCTTGTACGTCAGCGATTCGCATGCCCACCATCTTGGCACATGCGAATGACGTGTTTCTGGCTATATGCTGAATATCCGCTGGGAAGATTCACACGTGGCCGTTCACAGCTTCGGCAGACCGGCCACGAATGTGTCGATGGTCGCCTTCGCCGCCGCGAAATCGGTGGGATTGTTGACGATCACCGCGAAGGTCAACGCTCCGCCGTTCAACCGCGACACATTGCCGGTCATGGAGGTCACGTCGCCCAGACTGCCGGTTTTCACACGGATCAGCCCCGCTTCGTCAGCATCGTTCAGACGGCTCTCAGCGGTGCCGACGAAGCCCATGACGGACATTCCTTCGGCTGCGGCCGCCCCCGATCCCGCAGCCAGATTGCGCAGTTGCACTTCGAGCAGGGTGCGCGCCGTCAGTTTCGAATCCTCCGTAAGTCCCGAACAATTGCGCATGTCGAGCCCGGTCGTAGTGATGCCTTTGCGCTCCAGCACGCTTTTCACAGCCTGCACCGCGCCAGCCGGCGAATTGTCCGCGCCGACCTGCAACGCCAGCAGCCTGCCGAATTCCTCGGCGAGCGAATTGTCGGAATGCCGCATGGTGAACGCCATAATCTCGTTCAACGACGCCGAACGCACGGAGGCAAGCGGATGGGATGCCCCGCAACCGTGCCTTGCGATACAAATCCCATGAACCGTGATGCCCTGTTCGGCCAGCCGCTGCTGGAACACCAGCGCCGCGTCACGCGCCGGCTGCATGCTCAATGCCGGATACGCCGAGAACACATCAGGATTGGCCGGACCTGTCCGTTCCAATTCCTGCCGCCGTCCACGGCCATGGAAACTGTCGGGGCGTAGTACAGGTGGTCCGTGGTCGAGTTCGGCGATGCCTTGCGGCCAGCGGTCGTTGCCGAACAGTGTGTCGTCATAAGCCAATGTCACGGAGGTGATGCCACGCTGCCGCAACGCCTGTGCGGTCCGCCCGGCAAGCGTGCCCAATCCGGCACGTCCGTTGATGTGGTTCGCGTCGGACGCTCCGGCTCCCAACAGCATGTCGCCGTTGCCTTTGAGCACCAGCCGCGCGGTGCCGTCCTGGGACTGTTCCAGATAGGTCTGCGTGTCCAGGGTCTTGCCCATGTCAAGTTCGACGGCGGCCGCATACGCCGTCAACGTTTTCATGGTGGATGCTGGCGTGCGGGGCACGTCGATGTTGTCTTCCGCGACCACGTTGCCCGACGCGTCGGCGATGGCGATGGAGAATTCGCCGCCGAAGCCGGCGGCTGAGGCTCGGAACGCGTCGGTCAGCGCGCGCGCAGCGGCCGGATCGATGGTCTTGGAAGCGTCGATGTCGGCGATCACGTCGGCCGCCTCGATCGAACGGCCGGCAGCGGCGGCCGTCGAATGTTCGACATGGCGCAATGTGAGGACGCCCGGTGCGACATCGCACATGTCGGCCACTGCATAGCCGACGCACAGTGCGACGGTGGCCACGACGGAAACCGCCACCGTGATCGCTCGGCGTCGTCGCGTATAGCGGTAATCGCCAGCGTCATCCATAGCCAAACCACACCCTCTCTTCGTCATCTTTTCACCATCCGCACCGTATGGATCGCCACGAAACATCTCATGACCGTTCACACCGCCGCGGGCAAGCCTCAGCCCTTATGCTCGATCGGCTTCCATTCGGACTTGGCGAACACCGCCTGGAACGAAATCGGCACATAGCTCAGCATGTAGATCGGGAAGGCCAGCACGTAGGCGAGCAGCTCCTTGTTGGTGGCGCCCACGTGATCGCGTTCCGCCACGATGGTCAATGCGGCGAGTCCCATCATGCCGATCACCGATATCACAATGCCGGATGTCCAGCCGGTCAGCGAATTCAGCTGGCTTTGCCATGTCACGAAACCGCAGGCGGCGAACAGCATGCCCAACAGCACGCGTGCGATGCCGAGCACGGTGAACGGGCACAGCAGCAGCGTGAAATCGACGGCGGAGAAATCACGTTCCCTGACCGCGCGCTTGATCAACGCCGGTCCGTAATAGCGGACACCTGCAGGAATCCCTTGCTCCAACGCAGGCGTTGACGCCAGCTTTGCGCGAAGGTGACCGGCTGCTCGTCGTACAGGATGGCGGTGCCGCAGTAGCCGATGCGGTCGCCGTGCAGCACGCTGTCCATGGTGAATTCCAGATCCTCGGTGAGTAGGTGGAATTTCCAGCCGTTGTTGCGACGCATGATCTCCTGGGAGAACATGAAGCCGGTGCCGCCCACGTGGCAGCTGTTGCCGAGCCACATGCGGGAGGCGGAAACGAAGCGCGATTCTGCGGATGAACCACAACGCGGAACCGGACGACACCCAATTGTCGGACAGGTTCACGGAATTGCGGTAGCTGGTGAGGATTTTGAAACCGGCTTGGAAGCCCTTGTTCATTTCCTCGATGTAGTGCTTGTCGAGTTTGTTGTCGGCATCGAACACGAAAAAGGCGTCATACGGGTCGGATGCGCCCGACTCGTTCATCTGGTCGAGCAGATAGGTCAGCGCGTAGCCTTTGCCGACCTGCTCCTTGTTGAATCGTTCGATGACGTGGCATCCCATGTTTCGGGCCACTTCGGCGGTGTTGTCGGTGCAGTTGTCGGCCACCAGCCAGATGTCGATGAGCTCGCTCGGATAGGTTTGCGAATGCAGGCAGTCGATGAGGTTGCCGATGACGTTCGCTTCGTTTCGCGCGGAAATCAGCACCGCGTACCGTTTGTTCATCGGCGCTTCGGGGAACTTGATCGGCTTGGCGAACAGCGAGATGACGATGCAGACCGCTTGGTAGAGCATGCCGGCGCCGCCCAAAACCACCAGCACGACATCAAGTACGCTCAGCAATACCATTAACGCCACCTACTTCTCGGATTGTCATCCGTTCCCTGCGATTGCGACCCGTCCGCTACCTGCGGTCCGGCTTCCGTCTGCGCTCCGTCCGCTTCCGCGGTTCCCCGCAGCGGCTTGCGATCGCCCCCGTCCAACACGTGCTTCGGAATGGCGACGGTCTGCGATTCGTCGGCATCCCCGGTCTCGTCGGACCGAGTGATATTGTACGCCTGCTCCTGCAGGAAGCGCACGTCGTCGGGAATCGGCACATGCGCGCTCGACCCCTGCACGGCGCGCGGCACGGCGTGCAGGTGTTCGCTGATGACTTCGGCGCCTTCCACCAGCTTCGACTTCTTGTCTGGAACCGGATCGTCCATCAGCGGCGAATTGACCAGATCGTACCGCTTGGTGTAGGTGCGGGCGATCGTCTGGATCGAGGCGACGATAGGCAGCGCCAGGAACGCGCCGATCGCGCCGAACAGCGAGCCGAAGGCCAGGACGGCAAGGAAGGCGACCGCATCGTTGACGTCCATGGTGCGGCGGGAGATCTTCGGCGCGAAGATCAGGTTTTCGATCTGCTGGTAGACGCAGATGAACGCCACCACGGCGATCGCCTGCCACAAACCACAGCTGCCCCAGGCGAACAGCACCGGCAACGCGCCGCCGATGTACGTGCCGAGCATCGGGATGAACTGCGATACGACGCCGCAGAACAACGCCAACGGCATCCAATACGGCACGTGCAACGCCATCAGGCAGATCGAGGTGAAGAACGCGTTGAGCACGGCGAGGATGGCACGTGAGAACAGGAACGATGAGATCTGCGTCTGGCTGACGGTCCAGACGAACAGGAACCGGCGCTGCGCGGAGGGAGCCATCCACTGGCAGGCCGCGCGGCGCAGCTTCGGGCCGGCCGCCGAAATGTAGAACGTGGTCATGATCACCGTCATGAGGTTCAGCAGGAAGCTGAAGAATCCGGACACCGTGCTGATGGCGGTGCCCGCGAAATCCGTGACCCACGAGGTCTGGATGTTCTTCAGAATCTCACCGCCGAGACTGTTGATCTCAGGAAGCTTGAAATCCGTGTATTGCGCCACGAAATCGCAGATCTGCTGGTAGAGGGCCGGCAGACCGTTGCACAAAGCGATGACCTGCTGCACGAACAGATTGCCGAACAGACCGAACATCACGCAAAGCAGGACACCCAACATCAGCAACGCGAAAATCGAAGCGAACGAACGCTTCCAGCCATGCTTGACCAGCGGAATCACCACCGGCTCCACGGCGAGCGCCAGGAACAGCGAGATGACGACGTCGATGATGAGGTATTCGATTTTGCCCCAACTGCGCCAGCAGAAGGAGAGCAGCACGATGGCGATGGCGATGTACAGCAGCGCGCGACCCAGCCATTCCGGAGGTCTGCGTGGATCGCCTTTCGCAGGGAACAGCGTGCCGAGATCCCAACGCATTTCGTCGGTATTGCCGCACTGTCCGGACGTTCCCGTCCTCTTGTCCGTATCCATATGCTGTTCGCGTTCGCTCATGGCTCCTTATTGTAGACAGGCACCGTGTACGGGCTGGAACCTATTCTTGAAACCATGCTGAACGTTTCAATTGTCATCCCCGCCTGGAATGAACAGGAGCGTATCAACGATTGCCTGCTCAACGCCACCCGGCAGACCGTGATGCCTCATGAGGTGATTGTCGTCGATAACCGTTCCACTGATTCGACCGTTGCCGTGGTGGAGCAGTTCATGAAGGACCATCCGGAAGCGCCGGTGAAGCTGCTGCATCAGGATGATGAGCAGGGTCTGATTCCAACGCGTGATTATGGTTTGAATCATGCCACCGGCGATATTCTTGGCCGTTTCGATGCCGACTGCATGATCCGCCCGGACTGGGTGGAGGTGGTGTCCGGCATTTTCACCGAGGATCCGGATGCGATGGGCGCCACCGGTCCGGTGATGTATTACGATTTGCCGAGCCGTCATTTCGGGCTTCGCGGGGACAATTCCACCCGCAAACGTATTTATAGGGCCGATGATGGGCAACCTCTGCTGTTCGGTTCCAACATGGCCCTGCGCGCCACCGCCTGGCGCGAAATCGCCGACGAGGTCTGCCAAGACAAGGCGGATGTGATGCATGAGGATATCGACATCTCACTGCATCTGTTGGGCAAGGATCTCAAGACCGTGTATTGTCCGCGGATGATCGCGGGCATCAGCGCACGTCGTATGGACACGTCTCCGGCATCGTTCCTCAACTATATGCGCCGTTTCAAGAACACGTTCAACGCGCATCCGCAGCATTACCGCAAACACAAGCCGGAAATCCTCATCACCGCGTTATATCCCGTGATGCATCTGCTGTATCCGGTGTGGCAGAAGGTGTTGAACACCGCTGATATCAATCCGGCCGAGGCCGCGTGGATCAACGAGCAGATGGAATTGGCCGAACAGGAAGGCCATGAGCTGTATGACGACACTCCCACTGATGAGGAGTGGAGCGAGAAGCACGAGGAATAGCGATTAGGTATAGCGATTATTCGCGGCGTATTTTCCGCGGATAGCGAACGGACGGCACCGACCATGCGATCGATGCCGTCCGTTTTGTTTTTACGATTGCGGTTTTGCGATTGCGCCTACCACAGTCGGACCTACATCAGGCTCTTGTAGATGGCGAGGATGTCTTCCTGGGTGGCCTGGCGCGGGTTGCCCGGCGTGCACACGTCGTGGAAGGCGTCATGGGCCAGCGGCTCCAGGTCGGCTTCGGTGGCGCCAACTTCGGAGATCTTGGTCGGGTTCTTCAGATCCACGGTGAGCTTGTGCACCGCCTGGACGGCCTCTTCACGCACGGTTTCGATGTCGCCGGTGTAGGCGTCGGCGATACCGAAGGCGTCGGCGATGTCACGGTACTTCTCGCCAGTGTAGTCCTTGTTGTATTCCATGACCGGGGCCAGCAGGATGCCGTTGGCCACACCGTGCGCCACGCCGAGGCGGCCGCCCAGCGGGTGGGCCATGCCGTGCACCAGACCGAGGCCGACGTTGGAGTAAGCCATGCCGGTGATGTAGGAGGCGTAGGCCATCTGTTCGCCGGCCGGAATGTCTCCATCGGCGCTCTTGGCGAGGTTCTTGGCGATCATGCGGATGGTCTGCATGGACAGGCAGTCGGACAGGCTCCACGCGCCCGGTGTGATATAGCCTTCGATGGCGTGGGTCAGGGCGTCGAGTCCGGTGGCCACCTTGAGGCCGCGCGGCATGGAGTCGGTCAGGTCCGGATCCACGAAGGCGACGATTGGGATGTCATGCGGGTCGACGGCCACGAACTTGCGCTTGTTGGCCGTGTCGGTGATCACATAGTTGATGGTCGTTTCGGACGCGGTGCCAGCGGTGGTCGGCACACCGAAAATCGGCACGGACGGGTTCTTGGTGTCGGCCACGCCTTCAAGGGACAGCACGTCGGCGAATTCCGGATTGGCAGTCACGATGCCGATGCCCTTGCAGGTGTCCTGCGGGGAACCACCGCCCAGGCCGATCAGGAAGTCGGCTCCGGAGGCTGCGAACTTGGCGACGCCATCCTGGATGCACTCGACCGGCGGATTCGGCTTGACGTTGTCGAACACCTCATACGGCATGCCCGCCTCGTCAAGAACGTCGGTGACCTTCTTGACGGTGCCGGTCTCCAGCAGCACCGGATCGGTGACGATGAACGCCTTGGTGAAGCCGTGGGACCTGGCGACGCCCGGAATCTCCTTGATGGCTCCGCGGCCGAAATACGCGGTCTGGTTGAAAATCATGCGATAGACCATAGTGCTCTCCTTTAAGCGACTGTGTGTTCATGGGCTCCGGCATCCTTTGCCGTAAAGCCAACGCTCCCATCATAAACCCATTTTCGACCGGCATGCGGCCAACGACACCGCAGTATTACACGAGCTTTCCACCCAGCAGAAGAAAACCAGACGAGACATCGCCGGATATCAAATAATTCGCTCCAAGCGAGCCGATCCCTCCCATTTCGAAGACCCACATGGTCTCGTCCACGGATTTGCCGTCCACGACAATCGTTTATCCACCTGCGCCGTAATTTATCAACACTAGGAACAAAATTCCCTCTTAGTTAGGAGCAGCGATAACAAGAGATAATTGCATCGATACCACAGAAACCATGAAACAGTGAAGAAAAACCTGACACAAAACAATAAACCCCGAATCTCTCCGGGGTTTCCATGGTGGCTCCGAGCGGCATCGATCCGCTGACCTAACGATTTTCAGTCGTTCGCTCTACCAACTGAGCTACAGAGCCATGAACAACTTGCGCTGTTCCAGCGACCACGGCCGGACTTGAACCGGTGACCTCCGCCGTGACAGGGCGGCGCTCTAACCAACTGAGCTACGCGGCCATTGCCACCTTGTTTCCAAGGTACGTACCCCCTGAGAGAGTCGAACTCTCGTTGTCAGATTGAAAGTCTGGTGTCCTAACCGTTAGACGAAGGGGGCGCTTTCAGCGTTTCCGCTTGACAACTTGCCCTACTATACGCGAATCTGGCCGACATGCAAACCTCGGCGTGTCGCGCCGGTGTCACACACCGCCACAATAAGACAGGAATCCTCGTAAAACACTGAAATTCCAAGCCTTATCGCATTACACGCGACGATAGGTGAAATCGTGAATCACGCGCCCGGCGGCAAGTCCCTTCTTCTCGAAATTGGTCAAAACACGGCCATCGAATCGCTCGGATTCAGCGAAATCGGCGTGTCGCAATGCGGCCGCCTCATCCGCGTTGCCTTTGCCGACGTGCTCGACGGGCAGGCTCACGGTCAATGCGCCGTCGTTATGGAAGCCGTCCAGCTCGTCCATCACCTCATGGACGTGCAGCGCGTAATCCTCGATGTCGGTGGCGATGCGCCACACGCCTTCGTCCGTCAACGCGCGGTGGACGTCCGCGGCGAGCTCGGGCTGTACGATGCGGCGCTTGTGATGGCGCATCTTCGGCCACGGGTCGGGGAAGAACGTCCACACTTCGGCGATCGAGCCGTCGACGGCCGCCTTGAACAGTTCTGGCGCGTTGATCTGGGCGATCCGCAGGTTCTTCAGGTTCTGCTTGCCGGCGAGCAGCAGCGTGTGCGCCACGCCCGGATCGTAGACCTCCAGCGCAAGGAAGTTGACGTCCGGCCGGGCGGCTGCGGCGGCAACGACGTTCTCGCCTTGCCCGGAGCCGATTTCCACGATCAGAGGATTGGCATTGCCCCACGTTTCGCGGATATAGGCCTGGTCGAACACGAAACCCTCACGCACGTCGAGGGACCCTTCGCCCGCGTTGATGTTCAGCAGATACGTATCGGCGTAGGCGTCCCATGCACGTTGCAGTCGCGCATCAAGGCGCGCAGAGCGGCGCACGAAGGACAGTACTTTGCGGCCGTAAAGAGCGGGCCTGCCATCAGCAGCGGCCGACTGCACATGTTGTATATTCTGTGCGTTTTCTTCTGTTTTGCGACCATCGGTCGGCGTGTTTTCGTCTTGTTGCATACCCTAATTTATAGAGGAAACGCAGGAACGAACGAGTTATGTGCGTTCGTGTTCACGTGCTATACTCAAATTGTTCAAAAGGTAACAAATCTGAGCAAAAAGTGAACAATGGTTGACATTTTTTCAAATCATCAAAGTTCACCGCTCATTTTGAAGGAAAGGCCAGAACATGACAGTTCTCGTCACTGGTGGGTGCGGATACATCGGCGCCCACGTCGTTCACGCACTTCATCAGGCCGGCGAAAAGGTTGTCGTCGTCGACGATCTGAGCTACGGCAAGCCCACTCGCATCGAAGGCTCCCGCCTGTACGGCATGGACATCGCCGCTCCGGGTGCCGGCGAGCGCCTCGCGGAGATCATGAAGGCCGAAGGCGTCGATTCCGTGATCCACTTCGCCGCCCGCAAGCAGGTCGGCGAATCCGTGGAGAAGCCGCTGTGGTACTACCAGCAGAACATCAACGGCATGCTCAACGTGCTCATCGGCATGCGCGACTCCGGCGCCAAGAAGCTCGTCTTCTCCTCTTCCGCAGCCACCTACGGCGTTCCGCCGGTCGACGTGGTTCCGGAAGACGTCGTTCCGATGCTGCCGATCAACCCGTACGGCCAGACCAAGCTGTTCGGCGAGTGGATGGCACGCGCCTGCGAAGAGCCGTACGGCATTCGCTTCTGCGGCCTGCGCTATTTCAACGTGGCCGGCTGCGGCCCGGTCGAGCTTGAGGATCCGGCAATCCTGAACCTCATCCCGATGCTGTTCGACCGTCTGAAGAAGGGCAAGGCCCCTGCGATCTTCGGCGACGACTACCCGACTCCGGATGGCACCTGCGTGCGCGACTACATCCACGTCTCCGATCTGGCCGACGCCCACATCGCCGCCCTGAAGTATCTGGACCGCGATGAACGCAAGTACGACGCCTTCAACGTCGGCACCGGCGAAGGCACCTCCGTGCGTCAGATCGTCGATGAGGTCAAGAAGGTCACCGGCCTGCCGTTCGAAGAGACCGTCATGGCCCGTCGCGCAGGCGATCCGCCGCACCTGATCGGCTCCCCGAAGCGCATCAACGAAGAGATGGGCTGGCACGCACAGTACAACGTCGAAGACATCGTGAAGTCCGCTTGGGATGCATGGCAGGCCAATCCGGAACACCACATTCGACGTCGAGACCTGGAAACAGACCGACTGATTCCACCAGCAATTCGTAGTGTCGTGAGCGACAACACGGCACCGCAACGGTAACGGCCGGTCGCATATGAGAAGTTTTCCCCTCATATGCGACCGGCCGTTGCTTTTCTTCCCTACTACTGCCGCAGTTTAAGCAAATACTTTCTTTTCAGCAATTCATACGAATATTCATCGATGACACGCCGAAATTTGCACGATAGCGACTTTGCCGTAATATATCTATCTGTTGCCAGTCGCAAGGCTGAAACAACGGCCCCGTAGCTCAGTTGGTTAGAGCGCCGCCCTGTCACGGCGGAGGTCACCGGTTTCAAGTCCGGCCGGGGTCGCTTTTTATTTTTCATTTCTATTTTTCTCTGATTTACATCAATTGCGCAATATTACTTTTGCAATCTCTTGCGATTTCTTAAGATCTTTCGACATCATTGAAATCATACGGATACAAGAAAGCCCGGCTCTTGCGAACCGGGCTTTTCGACGGAAAAATCGTATGCAATCGTCAGAGCTGCCGCTCAACCCAATCAACGATGAACGGGGCCACTTCCTCAATCTGGTCAATCGCCACTTCGAATTCGCGGGCGCCGCCATACCAAGGATCGACCAAATCAATCTCGCTTTCGTAGCCTGCGACAGGCTTGGCAAGATTCGGATCGAAACTACGGTACATATGCACGTTCTCACGCTTGGCCTGCGGCAGCTGACGCAGTAGCGCACGCATATGCGAAGCGGTCATCGGCAGAAACAGGTCGGTACGCTCGATCTCTCGCGGGTGATGCGATGGGCGAAATGATGTGCCGGCAGCTCATATCCACGCTCACGGAGCACCTTGACGGCACGACGATCGATCGGATTGCCATACTCTTCGTCGCTCACGCCACTGGACTCGACGTTGACCTTGTCGGCAAGGCCACGACGCTCGAATTCAGTGCGCAGAATGATTTCGGCCATGGGAGAACGGCAGATATTGCCGGTACACACGGTCATCACGGTATACATACGGTTACTCCTCGCGATTCTTCGCATACGTCATGAAACGGAATCCGGCGATATCTCCGGAACCCTTCCGCGTGTTCTGCCACACGCCCTCTTCAAGCACCTTCCAAGCGCCGGATTCCACCAGCGACTTCACGTCGGGCGCGTAGGTATCGGCATCGGCATGCATGCTGATCTGCGTCACATACGCCTTGTCCGCAAATGGCATGGCCTCACGGAACGCTGGCCGCCACCGATAATCCAGATTTCGCTGCGGTCAAGACCGTCATCCGGAATGGCTTCCTGTCGTGCCAGATCAAGCGCATCATCCAGACTGTCGACCACGGTCGCTCCCGGCGCAGTGTAAGCCGGATCACGCGAAACCACGATATTGTCGCGATTCGGCAGCGGACGATACTTCGGGCTCAGGGACTCCCACGTCTTACGCCCCATAATGACCGGATGCGAGACGGTAAGCTCCTTGAAACGCCTCATATCCTCGGGCAGATGCCATGGCATGCCACCCTCGAATCCGATGGCGCCGTCATGACCTTCCTTGTCACAGGCCTGCGCCCAAATCAGATTCACCGAGAACGTCTTGGGGAAATCATCGCCCCAATCCTCCTCGTCCTCAAGCCCGGCAAGTCCGGGCTCGGGTTCGTGATAGCCACTGCGGCTACTGTCATGCTCCATTTCACTCACTCCTTGCAGTCGAACTAGGGTCAGTAGTCTAACGTCTGGCGACGACTCTCAGACCGCCACCGGCGCCTTGATGGTTGGATGGTGCTGGTAGCCGACGATTTCAAAATCACTGTAATCGTAATCGAACAGCGAATCGGCTTTGTTAATACGGATCTGCGGATACGGGTATGGATCGCGGCTCAACTGCTCCAACACCTGGTCGATGTGATTGTCGTACACGTGGCAGTCGCCACCCGTCCACACGAACTCCCCCGGCTGCAGTCCCGCCTGCTGAGCGATCATCAACGTCAACAGCGAATAGGATGCGATATTGAACGGTACGCCGAGGAACATGTCGCAGGAACGCTGATATAGCTGGCACGAAAGTTTGCCATCCGCCACGTAGAACTGGAAGAGCGCGTGGCATGGCGGCAACGCCATATTCTCCACTTCGGCAGGATTCCAAGCGGACACGACCATACGACGAGAATCCGGGTGATTCTCGACAAGATCAAGCACATTGCTGATCTGATCGATGGTACGGTTCGGATCATCGGGCGTGGGCGCCGGCCAGCTGCGCCACTGCGCGCCGTATACGGGACCCAAATCGCCGTTCTCATCGGCCCATTCGTCCCAAATATGCACATTGCGCTCCTGCAGCCAACGCACGTTCGTGGAACCTTTCAGGAACCATAGCAGCTCATAGGCAAGTCCCTTGAAAAACACCGTTTTCGTCGTGAGCAGCGGAAAATACTCGCTCAGGTCGAATCGCATCTGCTGGCCGAACAGGCTGACGGTACCAGTGCCCGTACGATCGGACTTCAACGTGCCTTCCGTCAGGATCTTGCGCACAAGGTCTTCATATGGCATGGGAATGTCGGTTTCCGGGCGTGCCGGAATACGGGTACGGATATCTGCAAGTTGTTCAGGTGTCAAAGCCATGGTTGCAAGCTTAACAGTACAGAACGGCAGGTCAAGCATATGCCACCCGCGCGTTGATTGTTTACGCTTTTCGGAATGCCTCCTAGCGAACAGGCATCAATGGATTACATTAGGTATGTAGGCGAGGAGCGAACGGCGCTCCCGGCAAGACGATGAGGAGTTCACCATGGGCAAAAGACTGTGGGTCGAGCGTAACAAAGACGGTTCTTGGGATGCTTTCGGCGAGGATGGCGCGCATATCAAGTTCGGCAAGGGTCGTGGACAGTTCACGCCGGGCGACCTGATGAAGATCGCGCTGGCCGGTTGCGCCGCACTGTCAAGCCAGTTCGCCATCGAGCATACGCTGGGCGAGGGCAAGGGCGCGAAAATCGTTGTGGACGGCACCTATGACGCCGACAATGACGCATACATCGGTTTCGACGAACAGGTGGTCATCGACGCCACCGACGCCGGTCTGAGCGATGAGGATGCGGCAAAGCTTAAGGAACGCGTCACTCGTCATATCGACAAGGGCTGCACGGTGAAGCATACGTACGTGGAGAAGACTCCGGTCCGCATGGACGTCACCATCAAGCACTGACGTTTTCTTTT
>ENA-OQHF01000696-OQHF01000696.1-human-gut-metagenome-genome-assembly--contig:-NODE-696-length-19760-cov-4.011257_pt1 | contig 19760 bp, 16 predicted proteins | sample MGYA00242559_ERZ504709 | MGnify/ENA primary metagenome ERZ504709 (study PRJEB26092, sample SAMD00036203) | human gut metagenome | host: Homo sapiens | study: EMG produced TPA metagenomics assembly of... | reverse complement strand
CGCTGCACATCACCGTCGCCCAGCCGCTGGCCGCCAACGGGTGGACCACCGACAGCAAGCTGCTTGGACAGCTGGTCGATGAAGGGGGTATTTTCCTCCTCGAAACTGGCGAAAAACGCCATGCCCAGCAAGGATGACGACGCACGGCTCAAATCGTTGCAGCAGACCTTCGCCAAGCACGACATGCTGCAGGTCGTAGGAGATCCGACCTACCTGCAGGCGATGGCGATGCCAACGCGGGTCGACGGCATCACCCAGCCCGCATTGTTCGACATAACCGCCTACAGCGCCATGAACAACGCTCCGGCCTACACCGCGGCCGGTATCAACGACCGTCAATGGTCCGCAGCCAAAGCCCGGAAAACCTATCAATCGGCATTGGGTGACAGCAACGCGGACATCACCGCATACGCGTGGCAGGGCAATGGCAATTGGACCCTACAAGCGTTGACGAAGGCCCGCCAGCAGGGGTACGGCACCGTCATCGCCACGCATGACTTCGAAGAGGACGATGCGGCTACCGTACGTACCGGCAAGACGGTGGTCTCCACCGATGCCGGGGACATCACCGTGCTTTCCGCGCAGAATGTGCTTTCCGGCCTGGCCCAAGGCAAGGCGACCAGTGACGATGCCAACGCCGACAGCGAGGGAACCACGGCCGGCAGATTGGCGCGATTCGTCGCGCAAAGCGCGTTCTACCAGATGGAACAGCCTTATGCGGAACGCAACCTGCTGGTCTGTCTGAACGAGGATTCCGACCCCAGTGTTGTGGACGCGCTGATGAGCGACATCGAGCAGTCGCCGTGGCTGAACCTCACCGATCTCGCCACGTTGAAGGATGCCGACATCTCCGAAGATGCGGCCAGCATGTCAACCGATCTTCTCCAAACGGACGGCCTTACCGATAGCATGCGCAGCGACGTCCAGCAGACTCTGAGCGCGCTGGCGAACTCATCGAGCAACATCAAACGTTTCAATACGTCGATCCTCGTCAAGCCGAACGGAGAAGACGAATCCGACGTCAACACCTGGAGCAGGCAGCTGACGAACGCCCACACCATCATGGCCCTGCACGCGTTGGGCGGCGAAAGCCCTTCCAGAAGCACGATGGCGGAAGGCGCGAACCAGCTCGCGGCCCTGCTGATCAACGGTGTGGCGATCACGCCGACGGAAAGCGTGAACGTGGTCAGCGAAACCGCGAAAATGCCGGTGACCATCAGCAACAGCCACCCGTACCCGGTAAAGGTGAAGGTCTCGTCGCTGACCGATTCCATGCAGATCGTCACGTCCCGATTCGACACCGTGCAGGTGCCGCCCCACGGCGAGGCACAGGTGGCGTTCACCATCCGTGTGTCCACGTCCGGCACCGCCAACGCCACCATCAGCCTGTTCGACAGGAATGGTGCAGCGTTTGGAGCCACGCAGGTCACCCACATCACCAGCGCGCTGCAGATCAGCGACAAGAGCGGTTTCGTCATCATCGGCTTCGCCGTGCTCTTGGGCGCTGTGGGACTGTGGCGTCAATTTAACCGTAAGAAGGATCCCGACGAATGAGTTCTTCCGTTGGCCGTAACTCACTGATCATGGCCTCCGGTACCGCCGCTTCGCGCGTGACCGGCCAAATCCGCACCATCCTGCTTGCCTGGGCCTTGGGCACCACCGGCTATGCCGCCAACGCCTACCAGGCCGGTTCGATGATTCCGCAGGTCATCTACACACTGGTTTCCGGCGGCATCTTCAACGCGGTGCTTGTGCCGCAGATCGTGCGCACGCTGAAATCGAAGGACGCCGAAACCAAGCTCAACAAGCTCATCACCCTTGCCATCACCTTGTTGTTGGGTGTGACGCTGCTCATGGCCGTTGCCACGCCGTTGTTGACCAAACTGTATGTCAACGGCAGCGCCGAAACCATGGCCCTCGCCACCTCCTTCACCTTGTGGTGCATGCCCCAGATCTTCTTCTACGGCCTGTATACGGTGATCGGGCAGATTCTCGCGGCGAAGGACCATTTCGTCACGTATGCGTGGAGCTCGGTCGGCGCGAACATCATCAGCTGCATCGGTTTCGGCGCGTTCATCGCGATGTTCGGCAGGGCCACGGAACGTCCGCTGGACTTCTGGACGCCGACGAAAATCGCGCTGACCGCCGGCACTTGGACGCTTGGCGTGGCGTTCCAGGCGCTGGTGCTGTTCATTCCTTTGACGAGAATCGGCCTGAAATACCGTCCGAAATTCGGCGTTCACGGCATCGGACTGCGTTCGATGGGACCGGTCGCCGCGTGGAGCCTCGGCATCGTCGGCGTCGATCAGATCGTCAACATCATCGTCACCCGCGTGGCCACCAGCGCGCCGTTCAAGGCTTCGGAACAGCTGCATATGAGCCAGTTGGACGTGGCCGGCAACGCCTCGTATCAGAATGCGTACACCATCTACATGCTGCCGTATTCGCTGATCGCCGTGTCCATCGCCACTGCGATCTTCCCGAAAATATCGAAAGCCATCGCGGACCGCAATATCGACGAGGCGCGCAAGGATCTGAGCTCGGCCCTGCGTAATCTCAATCTCATCATGTGCTTCTTCGCAGCGGCGTTCATCGTGCTTCCGTTGCCGATCATCCTCGCACTGCTGCCGTCCATCAGCGTGCGTGAGGCGCTGCTCATCAGCGCGCCGCTCGCCGCTTTGGGCATCGGCCTGCCACTTTCCAGCTCGTATTTGGTCATCCAACGCACGTTCTACGCGTTCGAAGACGGCAAGCATCCGTTTATTTTCATGGCGATCACCATGGCCATCCAGGGTGGCGTCATCATCGCGTCGACGTTCATTCTGCCGCCCACGCAGTGGATCACCGTCATCGGATTGGCGATTTCGGTGAGCTTCATCCTGCCGTATCCGCTGCTTACGCACATGCTCCGCTCCCGTTTCGACGGCGATGTGGACGACAAGCGCATCATCACCGCCTATGCGAAGGCGCTGGTGGCCACGATAGCCGCCTGCGTGATTGGCCTGCTGTGCCGCAACGGCGTCTACCGGCTGGTCGGAGCGCATATCGGCCCCGACGACGGCACTATGAACTGGGGTCAGGCGGTTCTGTCCGCGATACTGCTCACCATCGTCATCGCCATCGTCTATCTGGCGTGCCTGTGGGCGCTGCGTGCCGAGGAGCTCACTTCGGTCGTGGGCATGCTCGCCGCCCGCATACCGGGGCTTGGCAACAAGCCTAAGTCTGGCGGAACGGCCAGCCCCAACGGTAAACTTGAGCAAAGTACCGCCGAAAACGGCGACCAAGAATAACAGCGTAGGTAGAACAATCGTTACAGAGTTGAAGGAAACCATGAAACCTCAACTGGGAGATACCATCAGCAACCGCTATGTGCTGGTTTCGCCATTGCGCGAGGAAACCGGCTTGCAGGTTTGGAAGGCAAGCGATCACGTGCTTGCCCGGGATTGCCAGCTTTTTATCGTCAACAACCGCAAGGCTTTGCAGGACGTCAATGCGACGGCCTCCATGCTGGCGATTTCCCACGACGCCCATTTCACGCAGGTGCTGCAGCTTCAGCACGTGGGCGAGGTGGCGTTGGTGATCACGCAGCTCGATGCCGGCATGTCGTTGAGCGAGTATCTCACGCAGTCCAGCAAGCCGCTGAGCTTCACCGCGATCCGTTCCATTCTTGGTGAGGTCGTCGAAGCCCTGCACGTGTTGCAGAAAGACAATCTCACGCATTTCTCGATCAGCACGGACACCGTGCGATTGACCCGCAACGGCATTGAAATCGCCGACGCGCCGGTAAGCATCATGCTGGCCGATACTTCGCGCGTGCAATCCGTGGAAAACCAGGAGCAGCTTGCGATTCGCCAGGTCGCTTCCCTGCTGTATTCCCTGCTGACGCGCACGCCGTCGACGCTGTCCACGAACTACCATCTTGACGCGATTTCACCGAACGTGCCGATGGAGTTCCGCGTGATTTGCAAGCGTGGTCTGGATCTCAAGGAGAAGGACGGTTTCCCGACCGTTCCGATGGCCACCATCGCCGAATTGGAGGCGTTGCTGGGCGACTACGAGCCGCTGGCGAAGCTTAACGGCCCCGATATTGCGTTACCGTCCGCGGATTCGGAATGCTCGATTGTGAACGTGCCCCTGCTGCAGATTCTCGAGCAGGATGCCATCGCCTTGCCCGATACGCTGGCTGAAACCGGAAGCATTCCGGAAATGACGTTCGAAGCGCCTGAACCACACACTGATTTCTCCGACAGCAAGGAAGCCTTGGCCAAGGGTATGGCCGCGACCGGCGGTGCCGTGAAATCGCTGTGGAACAACAGCCGCGAACTACTCAGCGAAGAGGACCTCGACGGATCCTCCGAAGATGTGGATTCGCCGTTCTCCTTCCCCATCCGTGTTTCCACGCCGTCGCCGCAGGGCGATTATCATACGGACGATTCGCAATTGGAGAAGACCGGTCGCATTCCGGTGATCGGACCTGACGGACGGGTCATCGAGCCGGGCGAGGAATCCGCACGCGCGTTGAAGGCGGAGCAGGAAGCGATCGACGCGGCATATCAGAACGAAAACGGAACCCCCGTTGCGGTGCCGCCGAGCTTTGCCCCTAAAGCCTCTTCCTCCAGTCCGGCCGAGGTCGCCAATGCCAAATTGTTCGGCAAGCTCACCACCAAGGTCGTGGCCATTGTGGTCGCGTTCATTGTGGTGGCCGTCGCATTGGGATTCGCCATTCATGGTTTGACCAAGAAGCCGGATGACGGCATCACCAATACGAATTCCAACAATCCGTGGCCGGAAATGAACCTTGACGACGTGCCTTTCGGCAATAATGGCGATTCCGGCAATGGCAGCAGCTCCGCCAGCGATGCAAACAACGATTCCAACGATGCCAACAGCTCCGACAACGGCAGCTCCGATTCCAGCAAGCCGAAGAAAACCACGAAGAAGAACCATTCCGCCAAGAAGGACGTCGACAAGGTGGTGACTTCGGATAAGAAGGTGCGGAAGGTTCCGGAACCGAAGATGCCAGAGAACACGACTCCGTATGAGATCGACAACCGCCAGTTCCTGTCCAATCCGGACGGACAACAGGGTTACGGTTATTACCTCCACCTCAGCCAGCCCCAGAAAGCGTATCGCATGGTCATCAAGATCCGTTCTTCCGGCGGCCAGGGCTACATTCGCGTGAACGCCAAGTCCAGCCCGAACCAGGGTGAACAGGTCGCCCAGTTCGAGTTCGACGCCAGCGGCACCACCGAAATCAAGTTCAACAAGGCCGTGGAGACCCAGGACATCCTCTTGTGGGTGCCGTTCGACAGCCTTCCCGGCAACCAGCTGTACATCGATTCGGTGCAGATTTTCTGACGCATCGGCAGACAAGGAGGGTGTGCGGATTGTTCCGCACACCCTCTTTTTGTTTCACGTGAAACAACGTGACGGATAGCTGACTTTTTTTGAACGCCTTTTTGAACGCTTTTTTGAACGCCATCTGCAAAACCGCCCGCAACCGTCGTGGAAACTGCATTACAGTATGCAACCATGAGTGATATGCGTGATGTGGTGATTATCGGTTCCGGCCCGGCTGGCTATACTGCCGCGATCTATCTTGGCCGCGCCGGCTTCGAGCCGCTGGTCGTCGCCGGCGCGCTGACGCCCGGCGGCCAGTTGGTCAACACCACCGAAGTGGAGAATTTCCCAGGCTTTCCCGATGGCATCATGGGTCCGGATCTGATGGACAATATGCGCAAGCAGGCGGAACGGTTCGGCACGCATATCGTTTGGGACGATGTTGTTTCGGTTGCTTCGAATGCCGATTCCGGCATCAAAACCGTCACCCTTGACGGCGGCGACGTGTACGACGCACGCGCGCTGGTCATCGCAACAGGCTCAAACTATCGTAAGCTGGGCGTGCCAGGCGAGACGGAATACGCAGGCAAAGGTGTCTCCTACTGCGCCACCTGCGATGGTTTCTTCTTCCGCAACAAGCCGATTGTGGTGGTCGGCGGCGGCGACAGCGCTTTCGAAGAAGCTGATTTCCTGTCCCGTTTCGGCTCGTCCGTCACCCTTATTCATAGGCGTTCCACGTTCCGTGCTTCCCGCATCATGGTGGAGCGTGCGCAACGCAATCCGAAAATCGATTTCATGCTTGACGCTGTGGTGCAGGAGATTCGCGGCGACGAGAACGGCGTACAGGAGGTGGAGGTGCGCAACACCGCCACCAAAAAGACCTCTGTAATCCCCGCTAACGGCGTTTTCATGGCGATTGGGCACACTCCTGCCACTGCTTTTCTTAACGGGCTTGTAGACGTCGATTCCGCCGGTTATATCACGGTCGATGGCGCCAGCACGCGTACCAGCGAACCCGGCGTTTTCGCCGCGGGAGACTGCGTGGATAGCGTCTATCGGCAGGCCATCAGCGCGGCGGGCATGGGGTGTCGCGCCGCGCTGGACGCGCAGGCTTATCTCGATTCGCTCAAGTAAGGCTCAAATCGTTCAAATCATTATCGCTCGCAGAGCTCGATTGGCTCGGTTCGTTCAGCTCTGCTGCTGCATAAGCAGGTCGACGATGCGTTTCATATCGTCTTCCGATTTGAACACGATTTCGATTCGCCCGTGCTTCTTCGATCCCTTGATGGAGACCTTGGTGCCGAAACGCTGCTCCAGACCAACCTGAACGGGGGTACCAGCCCACGGATTGAGCTTGCTGGCCTTCGGCTTCTTGGGCTGGTCGCTTTCGGCGGCCTTCATCGACACGATTTCCTCGGTGCTGCGTACGGACAGTCCCTCGGCGATGATGCGCGTGGCCAGCTGTTCCATATCCGCTTCCGTCGGCAGTCCCAGCAGCGCACGCGCGTGGCCCGCGGACAGCAGTCCGGATGCGACCTTCTTTTGCACGGCGGCCGGCAGGTTGAGCAATCGCAAGGTGTTGGCGATTTGCGGACGGGATTTTGACACCGACTTGGACAGTTGGGCCTGCGTCAGGCCGAAATCGTCGATCATCTGCTGGTAGGCAGCCGCCTCTTCCAGTGGATTCAGCGCGACGCGATGCAGGTTTTCCAGCAGTGCGTCACGTAGCATGTCGTCATCGGCGGTGGTTTTGACGATGGCCGGAATCGTTTTCAGGCCGGCGATCTGCGATGCGCGCCAACGACGTTCGCCCATGATGAGCTCGTACATGCTATCCATGCGCCCGTCGAACATGTTGTGCGGTTCGGCCGGTTTGGCTGCGGCTTCCCTGCGGGCGGCTTCGATTTGCGATTGCGGACGCTTGCGTACGACGATTGGCTGCAGTACGCCGACTTCCTTGATGGATTCGGCTAGCTCGCGCAGGTCGTCTTCATCGAAAATGGTACGTGGCTGATGCAGATTGGGACCGACGTCGCTCAAACGCAGTTCAACCAGATATCCACCCTGCACGGGAAGCAGTTCCGGTTCGTCCTTCTTATGTTCGGTCGGCGTGGTTTCACGTGAAACACTCCCCTGCTGCTCGCCCTGTTCGGAAGCTGGCTGAGCGGTGGAGCCGAAGAACATGTCCGCGGGATGCGCGCTTTCGTTCAACGAAATCGACGGCATGCTGGCACGACGATGCTGGTTTTTCTTGGTTGTTTCACGTGAAACAGCATGCTTCATCCCCTGCACGGCGTTCACCGATGCCTGTGCGGTAGCGGACGCGCTCTTGGACTCCACATGCCCATCAGTCTTGGAAGCCTTGACTTCCTTGGCGGCAGCGGCAGGCGCCGCATGCTCCTGATGCTGCGGCTCCCCCGGAAGAGAAGGAAACAGTGCGCCAAGACCTTTACCCAAACGCGACTTAGTTGCCATGATCAGTTCTCATTCCTTCTTGCATCGATTGCCTGCAGCACCGTATCGGAACGACGCGAAAGTTCCAGCGCGGCTTCGCAGTACGCGATCGCACCCATGCCCTTGGGGTCGTATGCGATCACGCTTTGGTTGAAGCTTGGCGCTTCGGAAATCTTCACCGTGCGCGGAATGGTGGTGTCGAGCACGATTGTCGGATAGTGCTTCTTCACTTCCCCATGCACTTCGCGGCTCAGCAGCGTGCGCTTGTCGTACATGGTGATGAGCATCGTGGAGACCAGCAGCGACGGATTGTAATGTTCCTGCACCAGTCCGATGGTGTTGATGAGCTGGCCCAAACCTTCCAAGGCGTAATACTCGGCCTGAATCGGAATCAGCATTTCGTGCACGGCGCACATGGCGTTGATCACCAGCAGACCCAGGCTCGGCGGGCAGTCGATGATCACGTAATCGTAATGCTCTTCGCTGGTGGCGAGGAACTCGTCCACCGCGTTCTTCAGCAGCGAGTTGCGGTCCGCCATGTCGGCGACCTCAAGTTCGGCGCCACTCAAATCGATGGATGCGGGGACCACGTCGAGGTTGTCGAAATCAGGGCACGTGCACTTGACTTCCGCGATGCGCTTGCGTCCTTCGATGACGTCATACACCGAAGGCTGACCGGAGGCGTGCGGGGCACCCAATGCCGTGGAGGCGTTGCCCTGCGGATCCATATCAATAAGCAGGACCTTGCATCCGAAACGGGCCAAGGCCGCGGACAGGTTCACCGCGGATGTGGTTTGCCGACGCCACCTTTCTGGTTGGCGACTGCGATCAGGCGTGTTTCGGCCGGCTTCGGGCAGACCGCATGCTCCAATGCCTTGTATCGCGTCGATTCATCAGCGATTTGCGCGCCTACGGGGGATGTCGAGCCTTCGAAGATTCGCTTGATGGTTTCCGTGGCGGATTCCATCGACGTCAAATTGTCTGGTTCTTCAGGTCCAGTCATGAACTAGCCTTCCTATACATATTCAACAATCAAGTTTCATCATTTGGGTGGACAGATTTTCACCTGTTCACGGCCATGTGCACCATTGTGAACAACGGTGGATAGTTGGTGGATAACTCATCCGACCACCCAAAAGTTATCCACAGAACAATCGTTGCAATTCCAAGCTTCTTCAAGATGCTTCGTAACACATTTCCGCGATTGTGGATACTGTGGATAACTCACGCGATTTTGTGGATAACTTATCGCTTGTCCACCATCAGCACATGCGTCGGTTCCAGACCCGGACCGACCTCGGCCTCCACCACGCGGGGATGGAAACCGCCGTTTTTGGAGATCTCTTTGGTGGCCTTGACGATTTCCTCCTGCGCGGATCGTCCTTTCAGGGCAACCAGCCGTCCGCCTTTGTCCAGCAACGGCAGCGTCCATCCGGATAGTTTGGCCATCGGCGCGACCGCACGGCAGGTCACCACGGCAAACGGATGCTTGACCGGGATGGGATTTCCGTCGAGATCGACGGCATCCTCTCCCCTGCCCTTCCGGCCACCGTTCGAACCGCGGACGGCTTCGATTACGGCGTTGGCTCGGGAGCGCACTATCGAGACATTGTCCAATCCCATTTCGTCAACGCACTCATGAAGCCATTCGATACGGCGTTCCATCGGTTCCACCAAGGTGAACTGGTGGTCCGGCAGGCAGGCGGCCGCCACGATACCGGGGAATCCTCCGCCACTGCCGATATCCGCCACCGTCTTGAATTGCCTCTTGGCCGTTGCTTCACGGATGAACGGTACGATGGCCGCGGAGTTCAGAATATGCCGTTCCCAAATAATACCGACATCGCGTGGCCCTATCAGCCCGCGCGGCTCTCCTTCCGCAGCAAGTTTCACGTGAAACACCTTCAACTTGCCCAATGCATCGCCAAGCACTTCCTCAAGAATCGGCGACCCATCCAATTCGTCATTCACATCACTCATGCACACCATCCTAATCTACAGGCATCAAAAAAGCGCCGCGAGAAACTCGCGACGCTTCATGTTTCACGTGAAACTATTTCAGGCTTCGTCAATCTCGTCGGCGTCATCGACTGCGGAAGCCTTGACGTACACCGTGACGTAACGATGCGGTTCTTCGCCATGGGACCGAGACTTCATGCCTTCCTCGCGCACCACATCATGGATGATCTTGCGTTCGAAGGAGTTCATCGGCTTCAGGTCCACCGGCTCGCCAGTCTCGCGCGCCTCGTCGATGGCATCCAGCGCAAGGTCGTGCAGGCGCTGGCGCTTGCGCTTCAGATAGCCGTCCACGTCCACGATGAGGTGGGACCGCTCGCCGGTCTTCTGTTGTACGGCGAGTCGGGTGAGCTGCTGCAGGGCGTCCACGACTTCGCCGTTGCGTCCGATCAGATGTTTGATGTCGGTGTCGTCGTCGGCAACGATCTGCACGGTTGGACGGTTGTTGCGCACGCCCATTTCGATATCGCCCTCGTAGTCGACGATGTCAAGCAATCCTTCAAGGTAATCGGCAGCGATGTCAGCTTCGTCATTGAGCTGATCGATGGTTTTCTCAGCATCCTGCGCCATGGTGTTTTACTCCTTTGAGCGGGGTTCGTATTATTTCAAGTCTACTGAAAGTCTACTGATTGGGTTGTATCATATGGGCGATTCGCCCGATACAAAAGCGGTGTGTCCTGCGTTTCACGTGAAACACAGGACACACACTTGATGTATTTCTTCTCTTCTTTTTGCGGCTTGGCTGCTGACGCTGGAAGCCGTTCTTTTCCTTCGCCTCCGCGGCCTCTTGGCTTTCTGCAGCTCCTCCTCTTCGAGGGAGCGGCAGACCGGCCTTGGCGCGGCGGGCGTTCTCGTGGGCGTGGTCGCGCTTTTCCTTCGCTTCGGCGGCCGGGGATCCCGGAGTCGGGAAGACGTGGATCTGCCAGACGGAACGCAGCAGGTTGCAGATGTTGTTGGTCAGCCAGTACACCAGCACTGCGAACGGCATGGCGACGCCGGAGAAGATGTACATGATCGGGAACATCCACAGCATCATCTTCTGCATCATTTCAGTCTGCTTGTTCGCAGCGCTCTGGGCCATGTTGCGCTTCATGCTGTTGTACTGCATGAGCCACAGGCAGAAGCACATCAACGCCACGAAGATGCCGATGATGATCTTGCCGTGGATGTCGGCGGTGGTGAAGTTCTCGGCCACGTTCACGCCGAACACGTTGGTGGAGGTGAACTGCTTGGCGGTGGCGATGTCGAAGGCGCCGAGGCCGGAACCGTTCCTGAACTTGCCACGGGCGATGTATGGAATGGCCGACAGGGTGTAGAACATGCACATGAACACAGGACCCTGCACGAACATAGGCAGCATCGACGTGCAGCCGCCCATCGGGTTCGCGTCGTTGTCCTGGTAGAGCTTCATCATCTCGCGTTGCAAAGCCTCTTTGCTGGCGGGATCGTTCTTGCCCTTGTACTTGTTTTGGATGCGCTGCATCTTGGGCTGCAAAACGGCCATCTGGGCCTGCATCTTGCGCATGCCCTTCATGGACTTGTAGAACAGCGGGAACACGCACGCCTGGGACCACAATCACCAGGAACACGATGGACATGACCCACGAGAAACCGATCTCGTTCATGCCCAGCATCACCATGAATCGGTGGAATCCGGCCATAATCTGCGTCATGAGCCACTCGACGGGGTACAGGAGCTTGTACAGCCAGCCCCAGAAACCACTATCGAGGAGGAATTGATCTTGATTCATTACAGGCCATTCTCCTTATCGCCTATAGGTTCATCTACATCCAGAGGCGTGAGACGAGGCTCCTCATGTGCCTTCGACCACGAACATCTGTAAAACAAGGAATAGAGCTGTGGAACGTCGTCGATTCCTCCACGGTTCCACTGGTTGCAACGAAGAAGGCGTAATAACGCAAGAAGGCCACCTTTAAGGCAGCCAAATCGTTCAATCGCCTGAATCGCATAATTGGAGCAGCTGGGATAATACCGGCACCGAGGTGCGGTATGGGCGGAAATATGTTTCTGATACCAGCGGATGAGCCGCACCATCCAATTGCGATGATGCCCCTTGCTCATTGCCGGGAAGCGGTTTTACGTTTCACCGCTTCGAAACACGATGCCATCTGCTGCTCAAGCGACAGGAAATCGGCACGTGCGGCACTTGGCTTGGCACGCAACACGATATCGCAGGATTCAGGTAATAGTGATTCGTACTTTCGTGCAAGCACACGGAAACGCCTTTTCACGGCGTTGCGCGTGACCGCGTTGCCAACAGCTTTGGAAACGGCCAAGCCGACACGGCGGCCTTGCACCGTCGCTGTATCGCCCGTTACGACATCGTCGTGCATCAGATAATGCACGACGATGTCTTCTCGCGATACCCTACGACGGCGTTTGAGCACCGCAACAAAATCGCGATGGCTTTTCAGCCGTTCCACCGCTCTATGCCACTAAAAAATCAGGCAGCGAGGGACTTGCGGCCCTTGGCGCGGCGACGGTTGATCAGAGCGCGGCCTGCGCGGGTGCGCATGCGCTGACGGAAACCGTGCTTCATGTGGCGACGGCGGTTGTTCGGCTGGAATGTCCTCTTCATAATTAATGCTCCCGGTGTTTTTAGCCATGCCAAGGCACGGCTCCTCATGAGTCAAGCTCTACTAAATTACTCTGACCCCTGAACAGATTGTCGCGTCGTTCATTTTTCTTCACATTTTCATGGGGATTCCCCGCATAAAACAATCCACATAATCGTTGCGATTCCGCCGAATTCCCCACAAAAGTTATCCACAAACTACAACAATGTTATTCACATTTCAATCTTTTCAACACGCACGCCGGTGGATAACTCGGGGAAAAGAGAGTACAAATATACAGTTGCACATCAGTGGTACGTCTGTCGAGAAAGGATTATCCGTGGCTGATAACACGACAACAGATCCTCTCGAGCAGGCTCGTGGGGTGTGGTCCGACGCTTTGGCCCTGCTGCACCAGAATCCGTCGCTGTCCGTACGTGACAAAAGCTGGCTGGAGAACGTCTATCCCGAAGGCATGTGGGGCCCGACCATCATGCTGTGCGTGCCCAGTGAGGCGGCTCAGCAGGCTTTGCAGACCGAATTGAACAAGCCGTTGATGGAGGCGTTGCGCGAATCCGCCGAACAGGACATCTTCCCCGCCTTCAAAATCGTTGAAATGAAGCCGAAAACGGAGGAACAGCCGGAGGAAATCTATCCGCGCTTCTCCCCCGCGAAATCGCCGGCGAAGTCCCCTGCGAACGAGACGATGCAGGGCCAGTTGCCGATTCCCGCGACGATGCCGCCGGAACAGGACCATTTCCAGAGCGGCCAGAACAGGCCGCTGCTCGACCCCGAAACGCATTTGAACAAGAACGCCACCTTCGACACCTTCGTGCCCGGCGATTCCAACCGTTTCGCACGTACCGTGGCGCTGGCCGTGGCGGAGGGTTCCGGCCATGATTTCAATCCGTTGTGTATCTACGGAGGCTCCGGCCTGGGCAAAACCCATTTGCTGAACGCCATCGGCAACTACGCGCTGGTCAAGGACCCCAATCTGAAGGTCCGCTACGTCACCAGTGAGGAATTCACCAACGAATTCATCGAGGCTCTGGCCGATACGAACCAAAGTTCCGGCCAGATCAAGGAATTCAACCGCCGCTACCGCGAGGTCGACGTGCTGCTCATCGACGATATCCAGTTCCTGAGCGGCAAGGACGCGACCCTTGAGCAGTTCTTCCACACGTTCAACACCCTGCATCAGGCCAACAAGCGCATCGTGATCGCCTCCGATGTGCCGCCGAAGGACCTGCAGGGCTTCAACGAACGTCTGATCTCCCGCTTCGAATCGGGCCTGACCGTGGACGTCAAACCGCCGGATCTGGAGACGCGAATCGCCATTCTGCGCATGATCGCCACCATGAACGGCTCCAATATTCCCAACGACGTGTTCAACCTGATCGCGGAACGGTTCACCGAGAACATCCGCGAGCTGGAAGGCGCGCTGAACCGTGTGACCGCCATGGCGTCGCTGAGCAACCAGCCGGTCACCAAAGCCCTTGCGGAACAGACTTTGCAGGACTTCTTCACCACCGACGTGGAGATCAAGCCCGCGGACATCATCACGCAGGTGGCCAAGTACTTCTATTTGACGTTCGACGACATCGTCGGCCGTTCGCGTACCAAGAAGATCGCGCTGGCACGCCAGATCGCCATGTATCTGGTACGCGAGCTGACCAGCATGAGCCTCAACGACATCGGCCTGGTCTTCGGCGGCAAGGACCACACCACCGTGATGCACGCGTATACGCGCATCAACGACGAGATGCAGGAGAAGCAGGAGATCTACAACTACGTGACCGAGTTGACTCTGCAGCTCAAGCAGCGTTCCAACGACAAGTAACGGAAGCAACCACAACAAACGGCGTATTTCCAACGGTTTTCCTTAGGCTGGTAAATTATTTACCAGCCTTTTTACTATCCGCGTGACACGCCCGGACATAATTTCTTGTACATCGAGTTTTCCACATACATATCCACATTTCGGGGAAAGGTCTGTGGAAAAGCCGTTGGAAACACGGAAAACAGCAGTGGATGGCTCGTGGATTATTCACAGTGAATTGTGGATAAGTTTTGCGCGGCCATGAGCCTGTGGATAACCCATGCTCTTATCCACATTCGACTCAGAAGTTATCCACAGATGTCGCCTCGTACTGAGACGTTGCTGCGCTTGGGCTGAACGAGCTTATCCACACTATCCACAGGGCTTATTATTACGAAAGTACGTTTTTCTTACTTTCATCGTCATTCTCGTAATGCGGGGAATTCCCCACGCTTTCGTCGTCGTTGCTCTTATCGCTAGAATGGCATGTGGATCGAACGAAACGAGGAATACCCCATGAAAGTCGAAGTCAATTCCCAAGCTCTTGCCGATGCCGTGGCATGGACCACACGTGTCATCGACGCACGTCCCGCAACCCCGATTCTGGCGGGCATCCGTCTGGAAGCCATTGACGGCACACTCCAGCTTTCCGCCTTCAACTACGCCATTTCCGCACGCCACCACATCGAAGCCGGCGTGGACGAGGCCGGTAGCGTTCTGGTGCTGGGCAAACTGCTTGCCGACATCACCAAGTCGCTGCCCGCTGCGAAAACCTATCTTTCCACCGATGGTTCCACGATGACCATCACGTCGGGCAAGTCGACCTTCACCATGCAGCTCATGCCGGAAAGCGAATATCCGGATCTGCCCGTGGTGCCGACGAAACTGGGTCAGGTGGACTCCCCCACCTTCGCTCAGGCCGTCAACCAGGCGTCCGTCGCGGTCTCCCGTGAGGAGAACCGTCCGGTGCTCACCGGCATCCGCGTCCAGTTCCAGGGCGACAAGGTCATCATGAGCTCCACCGACCGTTTCCGTCTGGCCCGTTCCAGCTTCACCTGGACGCCGGAGGATGCGACCATCAGCACCACCGCTTTGGTCCGTGGCTCGCTGCTGCGCGACATGGCGCGTTCGCTGGACGAGCATCAGAACGTCACCATCGATTTCGATGCGGACAACCCGTCCCTGCTGGGCTTCGAGAACGCCGGCCGCGTGTCCACCTCCCAGCTCATCGACGGCGAATTCCCGGCCGTTGACCGCCTGTATGCCGATGAATACCCGATTCATGCCGTCATCAACAAGCAGGCCCTCATCGACGCCATCAAGCGCGTTTCGCTGGTCGCCGAACGCAACGCCCCGATCCGCATGGTCTTCTCCGGCCAGGAGCTGACGCTGTCGGCCGGCACCGCCGACGAAGCACAGGCGAAGGAGATTCTCGACATCGACATGGACGGCGAGGACATCACCGTGGCGTTCAACCCCTCCTATCTGGTCGACGGCCTGAGCGCCATCAGCGAGCCGTTCGTGCGCATGAAGATGACCACCGCGGTCAAGCCCGTGGAATTCAACGGCCAGCAGGAAGCGGATTCCGACGAATCCATGGACTACCGTTACCTGCTCGTTCCGATGCGCTTCAACAACTGATTTCGTTCCACCTGTGGCCCGGACGGCAAGTTCCCGTCCGGGCCACCATGCCATCACCTTCAAGGAATTCCGGTTTTCATGCATATCTCCCGTCTCGCGCTCGACCATTACCGGTCATGGGACCATTGCGTGCTTGATTTCGAACCGGGAATCAACATTCTCCAAGGCTCGAACGGCCTAGGGAAAACCAATATCGTGGAAGCCGTGGAAGTGCTGTCCACCGGCTCCAGCCACCGCACCTCGTCATCGCTGCCGCTGGTCGAAAAAGGCCACCCTTCCGCCACTGTCCGGCCAACGTCGAAGATTCGGGCGAACAGCGCACATATGAGATCACCATCGCCGCGCGAGGCGCCAACAGGGCGCGCGTGGACGGCGGAAAATCGCAATATATGAGGGATATCGTGGGTTTGGTCCCCTCCGTGTCCTTTACCCCCGAAGACCAGCGGTTGGTATCTGGCGATCCGGCCACCCGAAGGAACTTCCTCAACCAGGCGGCTTCGCTGCTGTTGCCCCGTTATGCGCAGTCGTTGCAACAGTTCACGCACGTTGCCAAACAGCGTGCCGCATTGCTCAAACAGCTGTCTGACGGTTCCGGCATCGACCCCGAATACGGGCGTCAGGCCGTGCTGAGCGGTCTGGAAGTGTGGACCGGCCAATTCATCGCCCTCGGCGTGCAATTGACCAAGGACCGGAACGATGTGATCGGACTGCTGCGCGAGCCGTTCACCCGTATCTATGCTTCGTTGGCGGGCGAAGAGGAACAGGCCGACCTGGTGTATGAGCCGTCCTTCGACGAGGTGCTTCTGTTCGACGAGCCGGCCGCGGAAATCAGCCGTCATTTCCAACGCATTTACCCCGGCGAAGTGGCCCGTGGGCAGAATCTGATCGGACCGCAGCGCGATGATCTGACATTGCGGCTCAACGACATGCCAGCCCGCGAATTCGCTTCGAACGGCGAGATGTGGACAATGGCGTTGGCCTTGAAAATGGCGCTGTACGAAGTGGTTTCGGCGCAGCGCGACGTCAAGCCGATCGTGATACTCGACGATGTGTTCGCCCAGCTCGACGAGTCCCGTCGCGGGCAGATCCTCGACTTCGCGCGACGGCAGGACCAGGTGCTGATCACCGTCGCCGCGGCAAGCGATATTCCGCGCATGGATGCTGGGCGCTTTCACGCGGACGCGCATGTGATCGACGTGGCCGCGTTGCGCAGGCAATCGCAAGATGGACAGCATGACGATTTGACGGCGATGATGGCGCAACTTGTCGCGGGACGGGAATCTGCAACGCAATCGTCTGCAGCGCAACAGTCGGTGAATCGACAGGAGCAGCGCTGATGCCGAATCCTCCAATCTGCGAAACATTGCATCTCGACCAACGCAAGTTGCCCGCCGAAGTATTCGAACGTATCAGCCGACGTGCCGGCCGATATAAGGAACGTGAGGAACGTGCGCGGCAGGCGTGGGAGAATTTCGGCAAACCCGGACGCGACCCGCAGACGGTCGGCAATATTTTCAACGTGATCGCAACGCAAGGTTCTTGGACGCCGCATCTGAAAATCGCGCAGATGCAGAATCATTGGGATCAGGTGGTCGGCGTCGAAAACGCGCGCCACTCCTACCCCGTCGACCTGCGCGACGGCATTCTGACGATCCGATGCGACAGCCCCGCATGGACCACCACCTTGACGTACATGATTCCGCTGCTGACCGACACCATTCGCCGTAGGCTCGAGGGGCTGACCATCAACGAGGTGCGCGTCACCGGCCCGCAACAACAGGGATTCAGCCGAGGACGAATGACACGAAGGCCGCGATATTAGCGCGACACCACGTGCTATCAGACGTTCGTTGACGGCGCTTCGTCGAAGAATTCCCCCTGCGACGCTTCCAAGCGGGCCGTTCGCAACGGTCGAATGTTGTTTTCCGAAAGCGAAAAAACAGGGGTAAACGGCTGGATTTCAAGGATAAATGCCTCTGGCGCTCTGTCCCCCTCCATGAGTAGAATATCCAGCAGTGTATGTAAACGCCTAGAAGGGGCCTTTATTTGCGTTCTAGGTGGTATCACCTGCGTGAATGACCTTCATTGGCGGGAAAAATGCAGGAAGGAATCTCTGTGGCAGACCTTGATGCGGATTCGCTGAACGAATCAGCTGAAAACACGCAGGAAGATCAGATCCAGAACGATCAGCTCGAAGATGCGCAGCTCGATGACACCTTGGCTCCGGAGCATTACGACGCTTCCGATCTGAGGGTTCTGGAAGGCCTTGAGGCGGTGCGAATCCGCCCGGGCATGTACATCGGCTCCACCGGCCCCCGAGGCTTGCACCACCTGGTGTACGAGATCGTCGACAACTCCGTCGATGAGGCGCTGGCAGGCTACGCTTCGCACATCGAAGTGACGATTCTGCCGGACGGCGGCGTGCGCGTGGTGGATGACGGCCGAGGCATTCCGGTCGACGAAGTGCCGGGCGAAGGCGTTTCCGGCGTGGAAACCGTGATGACCAAGCTGCATGCCGGCGGCAAGTTCGGTGGCGGCGGCTATGCGGTTTCCGGCGGTCTGCACGGCGTGGGCATTTCCGTGGTGAACGCGCTGTCGACCCGCGTCGACATCGAAGTGCGTCGACAGGGCTTCCACTGGACCCAGACCTACATCGACCAGAAGCCGACCGCACGTCTTGCCAAGGGCGAGCCGATGGGCGAAGACGAGTCCACCGGCACTTCCGTGACCTTCTGGGCAGACGGCGCGATCTTCGAAACCACCACCTACGATTTCGAGACCCTGCGCAACCGCTTCCAGCAGATGGCGTTCCTCAACAAGGGGCTGAAACTGTCCCTGACCGATTTGCGCGAACCGGATCAGGCCGGAGACGAAGTCGCGGGCGAAAGCGACGACAATGCCGAACCGAAGCATCAGACGGTCACCTACCAATACAACGACGGCATCAAGGATTATGTCGATTACTTGGTGAAGTCCCGCAAGGCAACCCCCGTCGAACCGGACGTGATCGATTTCGAAGCGGAAGACCTGAAAATCGGCATTTCCGCGGAAATCGCCATGCAATGGACCACCGCATACTCCGAAGCGGTGCACACCTTCGCCAACACCATCTCCACCACCGAAGGCGGTACCCACGAAGAAGGCTTCCGCGCCGCGCTGACCTCGCTCGTCAACCGTTACGCACGTGAAAAGAACATCCTCAAAGACAAGGATGAGAACCTCTCCGGCGACGACGTGCGCGAAGGCCTGACCGCAGTGGTGTCGGTGAAACTCACCACCCCGCAGTTCGAAGGCCAGACCAAGACCAAGCTCGGCAATTCCGAAGCGAAAACCTTCGTACAGCGTGTGATGACCGACAAGCTCGGCGACTGGTTCGATTCGCATCCTAGCGAGGCCAAGAACATCATCCAGAAGGCCATTGAAGCCTCCCGTGCGCGTCTTGCAGCCAAGAAGGCACGTGAGAATACCCGCCGTAAGTCAATCTTCGAATCTGCGGGCATGCCAGACAAACTGAAGGATTGCCAGTCCAACAATCCTGAAGAATGCGAACTGTTCATCGTGGAGGGCGACTCCGCAGGCGGCTCCGCAATTCAGGGACGCAACCCGATCACGCAGGCCATCCTGCCGTTGCGAGGCAAAATCCTTAACACCGAGCGTGCAAGCCTCGACCGCATGATGAAGTCCGAAACCATCGAATCGCTGATCACCGCGGTCGGCGGCGGCTATGGCGAGGATTTCGACCTGAACAAAGTCCGCTACCACAAGGTCATCATCATGGCCGATGCCGATGTGGACGGCGCGCATATCGCAACCCTGAACCTGACGCTGTTCTTCCGCTACATGCGCCCGATGATCACCGCCGGCTACGTGTACGTGGCCATGCCGCCGCTGTACCGCCTCAAGTGGACCAAGG
>ENA-OQHF01000695-OQHF01000695.1-human-gut-metagenome-genome-assembly--contig:-NODE-695-length-19837-cov-6.182090_pt1 | contig 19837 bp, 16 predicted proteins | sample MGYA00242559_ERZ504709 | MGnify/ENA primary metagenome ERZ504709 (study PRJEB26092, sample SAMD00036203) | human gut metagenome | host: Homo sapiens | study: EMG produced TPA metagenomics assembly of... | reverse complement strand
TAAAAAAATAATCGGTTGCTTATCTTTTTTTTGTAGTGATACAATAATAAAGACACAGTACATATTAATAAGGAGAAAAGCCGTGGATATTATAGTAAAGTATATTGATGAATTGTTGGAAAAAAGCACGCCGGAAGCGCCGATGATGGAATATTGAAAAGCTCAAGCTAGGGCTTAAAGTCTAAGTGGAATTACATTGACGGTTGTATGATTAAAGCCGTACTTGAGATGTATGCCATTTCAAAGGACGAGAAATATTTAAAGTTTGCAGACGATTTCATTGATTATCGTGTAGCAGAAGACGGAACAATTGACGGATACAGCATTGGTGAAAAGAATATTGACAATGTCAATGCCGGCAAGACTTTATTTGAATTATATGATATCACCGGAAAAGAAAAATATAGAAAGGCAATCGACCTTGTATATTCTCAGATTGCTATTATGCCTCGCTGTGAATCCGGCAACTTCTGGCACAAGGATATTTATCCGAATCAGGTATGGCTGGACGGAATGTATATGGGACAGCCGTTTTACATGGAGTATGAAACAAGATTTAACGACCGAAAGAATTATGATGATATTTTCTCACAGTTTAAATTCGTTATTGAAAACATGAAAAATCCGCTCAACGGTCTGTACTATCATGCAATCGACACATCAAAGCAGATGTTCTGGTGTGACAAGGTCACAGGTCTTTCACAGAATATCTGGCTGAGAGCAATCGGCTGGTACTCTATGGCACTGTTAGATACACTTGATAAGGTGGACAACTCTGACCACAAGTATGACAAAGAGTGCAGGATGTTACAGGATGCATATGTAGATTTAATGAATGCGATGATCCGTTATCAGGACGAAAGCGGTATGTGGTATCAGGTTGTCAACTTCGGCGGCATGGAACGCAACTATCTTGAAACAAGCGGAAGTTCTATCATGGCATATTCCCTGTTAAAGGGCGTACGTCTTGGCTTCCTGCCTGAAAGCTACCGTGCATACGGTGAGAAAGCCATTGACGGTATCTGCAAGCGCTATTTAAAAGAAAAGAACGGAGAAATGTCACTTGGTGGTATTTGTCTGGTTGCCGGACTTGGCGGTAAAGACAATCGTCCGGGTACATATGATTATTATATGTCAGAACCGGTTGTAGAAGATGATGCAAAGGGTGTCGGACCATTTTTACTTGCCTATACAGAATTATTACGTTACAAGAAAAATTAGTAAAAAGATACGAGGGAGTCTGACAAAAGCAGGCTTCCTTATTTTTTCATGCCGCAGAGCCAAATCTGACATTTGGCTCGCGATTCCTCCGGCATTAAAATGCCTGCGGAATGGAGAATAGTGCGAGAAATCACACTGATGTGCTGATTTTTCACATAGATGTTTGCTTTGGAGCGAAAGCAAACACCTATGATAGCGGATGAGAAATCGCCTGCGCGAATTTCTCATCGCCGCTTCGCAACAAAGTCGCTCAGAAACGAGGATTAAGATGAAACCGTATATTACGAAAAAAGAAGTAGAAGAAACACAAGGGAAGGATGCACGGACACAGCGCTTTTTGACGGCAGAAAACGGCTGCCTTGGCGGTTGTACTTCCGGGACAACGGTTTATGCCGGCTATGAGTTTAGTGCGCATCCGGGCGTGCATGAAGACCAGGAGGGCTTTTATGTGCTTGAGGGTGAGGGCTATGCCAGACTTGGTGATCTGGAGTTTCCAATTGAAGCAGGTGATTCATTTATTGCACTTCCGGGTGTGCCGCATACGATTAAGACAAAACCGGGCTGTCAGCCTGTCAAGGTATTTTGGTTTCACAGTGCAGTCTGATGCGGACTGCTGCTGATAAAGGAGTGTGTTTGTTTGAACAATGAGGAATTGGAAGAAAAAAGAAATGGTTTTTTAAAGAAAATATCCGACTGGAAGAACTACGGAAAAATCTGGAGCAGCAGCAGGGAAAGCTAGAGGAAGAAGAGCAGGTTGTGGAGATTCAGAAGCAGATGCTGGAAAAGCAGAAACGCAGTCTGGATTTGCTAAGAAAGCAGTTAGATAATCAGAAGCATCTGTTTGACCAGCAGTGGCAGATTCTGGAACGGGAAACCAGACAGCTTGCTATTGACCGCGAAAAATTTAAGCGCGACAAGCTGATATACCGCGATGAGGTGTACCGTGAGGCCAGAAGAAAGTTTGCCATGGTACAGAATATCAGTCATAGCGGTGTAAATCTCTTCTTTAAAGGTGTTGACAGCAGTGCAGCATTAAAAAAGCGCTATAAGGCATTGTTAAAAATTTATCACCCGGACAATGCGGGCGGTGATAAAGAAGTGTTACAGGCAATCAGCGCAGAATATGAAACATTAAGCAGGAATATTGAATAAGATAAGAAAATAAAGCAAATTATGCAAAAAAGCCGGATATATTGATAAAAATACTCATATTTATAAGTTGTTGTCTGTACGAATATGGTGTATAATTCAGACATAACGGCTTGTCGGACGAACAGGCAGCTACGTTTAGAAGTACACGAAATGAAGGAGAATGAGATGTTTAAGATTAATGACAATTATTTAAAGCTTCCGGGAAGTTATCTGTTTTCCACGATAGCCAAAAAGGTTCAAGCCTTTCAAGGCTGCTAATCCGGACAAGGAAATTATAAGACTGGGTATCGGTGATGTAACGCTGCCGCTTGCGCCGGTTGTAATTGATACATTACACGGTGCAGTTGATGAAATGAGCAAGGCAGAAACATTTCACGGTTATGCACCGGATTTAGGGTATGATTTTTTAAGAAATGCAATTGTAGATTTTGATTATAAAAGACGTGGTGCCGACATTAGTTGCCGATGAAATTTTCGTCAGTGACGGTGCAAAGTCTGATTCAGGAAACATCGGCGACATTTTTTCAGTAGACAATAAAATTGCAGTATGTGACCCTGTATACCCGGTATATGTAGATACCAATGCAATGGCAGGAAGAACCGGGGATTATTTACCGGATCAGCAGAAGTGGAGCAATGTAATCTACATGCCGTGTACGGCAGAAACGAATTTTGCGCCGGAGCTGCCAAAGGAAACACCGGATATTATCTATCTTTGCTTCCCAAACAACCCAACCGGTTCTACGATTACAAAGGACGAATTACAGAAGTGGGTTGATTATGCAAATAAAGTAGGTGCGGTTATCATCTATGATGCAGCTTATGAAGCATACATTTCAGAGGAAAATGTACCGCATACGATTTTTGAATGTGAAGGTGCAAGAACCTGTGCCATCGAACTGCGCAGCTTCTCAAAGAATGCCGGATTTACGGGAACAAGACTTGGATTTACCGTTATTCCAAAAGATTTAAAGAGTGGTGATGTGACATTACACAGTCTCTGGGCAAGACGTCACGGCACAAAGTTTAACGGTGCGCCATATATTATCCAGAAGGCGGGTGCAGCTGTTTACACAGAAGAAGGACAGAAGCAGACCGGTGAGCAGATTGCATACTACATGAACAATGCAAAGACAATTCTGGAAGGCTTAAAGTCCGCAGGCTATACCGTATCAGGCGGTGTCAATGCACCGTACATCTGGTTAAAGACACCGGATAACATGACATCTTGGGAATTCTTTGATTTCCTGCTTGAAAAGGCAAATGTTGTCGGTACACCGGGTTCAGGTTTTGGTCCAAGTGGTGAAGGCTACTTCAGACTGACCGCTTTCGGTTCTTATGAAAATACCGTAAAGGCACTTGAAAGAATTAAGGCAATCTAATTGTTATCATAATATTAAATACACACACCCGCGGGAACAGGCTGAAAAGCCGGAGATTTCCGCGGGTATTTTTATAAATTTTTATAATCCTGATTTGTGGATTTTTATGTATGAAGCGGGATACAGTACGGCATAAAACATTAAAAACAAAATAGTGAAAAAACTTTTATAAAAGAATTTTGCAAAATAAATAGCAATTTCCGGGAAAATAGTGTATGATAAGGACAGTGCAGAAATGCAGAACATAAAATAAAGCATGTAATAATGAAAAGCAGTAAATCAAACAGTAAAAATGGAGGTTTCAATATGTGGCAGGCAGATTTAGGAAATGGAAAGTACCGCAACCCGATTCTATACGCAGATTATTCAGACCCGGATGCAATCCGTGTCGGCGAAGATTATTTTATGATTGCATCAAGCTTTTGCAATGTACCGGGGCTGCCGATTTTACATTCAAAAGATTTAGTCAACTGGAAAGTAGTCAATTATGCATTGGACGAGTTACCGGAATTCCGTTACCGCAATCCGATTCATGGCTGCGGGGTATGGGCACCGGCAATCCGGTATCATGAAGGAACCTATTATATATGTTTTCCGATGCCGGATGAGGGCATTTACATGACAACAACAAAAGACCCGTTTGGCAAATGGAGCAAGCCGGTGAATATCCGTCCGGGAGCAGGCTGGATTGATCCGTGTCCGTTCTGGGATGATGACGGAAAGGCGTATCTGGTAGCAGGTGTTGCAAAGAGCCGTATCGGATACAAGAGTGTACTGCATATGGTAGAAATGCAGCCGGACGGTATGGGATTAATCGGCGAAGAAGTCAAGATTTTTGACGGCAATGAAAATGATCAGGTAACAATTGAAGGTCCGAAAATGTACAAGCGCAACGGCTGGTATTATGTATTTGCTCCGGCAGGCGGTGTAAAGACCGGCTGGCAGACAGTACTCCGTTCTAAAAATCCTTTTGGACCGTATGAATATAAGGTCGTAATGCGTCAGGGTGATTCACCGGTCAACGGTCCTCATCAGGGTGCATGGGTGGACACGGTGACAGGTCAGGACTGGTTCTTACATTTTCAGGATGTCTACGCAGGCGGAAGAATTGTTCATTTACAGCCAATGCACTGGGAAAATGACTGGCCAATAATCGGTATCAATAAGCCGGGCAATGATTACGGCGAACCGGTTATGGAGTACACAAAGCCGGATATCGGAAAGAGTAATTCATATCCGGTTTGCGAGCCGGATACGAGTGATGACTTTACATCGGATAAACTCGGTATGCAGTGGCAGTGGAATGCCAATCCTCAGAAGGACTGGTATGAGCTTACCGGATCAAAGTTAAAGTTAAATGCACTGGATACTGTGCCGCTCCGCCCGGTTAGTGATTACCGCAATCTGCTGTTACAGAAATGGCCGGCACCGGAATTTACCTGTGTGACAAAAATGCAGCTTTCCGGCATGGAAAACGGCGATGTGGCAGGCGTTGTATCATTGGGAACGGAATACGGCGCGCTGGCGGTTGAAAAGCGGGATAACAAATATACGGTCAGACAGATTTTGGGAACACAGTATTTTGACTGTGATATGCCGTATACAACACAAAACAGCAATGATTTTAAACTGTCCGAAAGTGATTTTAAGGATACCGGGAAAACAGTGACATTCCGTTACACGGTAAAATGCACCGGTCATATTGACCAAATGGAGTTAAATCTTCCTGTAAAAGCAGCACCGGTCGAGGAATTAACACTGGAATTAAGTTTTGACGGCAAAAACTATGAAAAAGCCTTTTCATTTGCTTCCAAAGCAGGCAGATGGGTCGGTGTGAAAAACGGCATTTTCTGTGTCCATGACAACACCGTAAAAAATGACAAGACAGGATATGTACTTGTAGATTCTGTGGAATATATGCCAAAAGAAGATTAGTAGAACGATATTTTATAAAGCGGTCCTTTGCAAAAGAATGAGCCAAAGTCAGATGATAATGGAGCATTTCTTTTACAAAGGACTTTTTTATTCAATCAGTAGAAAATATGGTCGCCAATCACCGTGCCATAGGTGTCGATACCGCTGCGGTATACGTGGAAATACAGCGCATTAATCGTAACATTTCCGTTTAAAACCTCCTGCGCCGCCTGAACGCACGAAGCGGAAGCACCGCGGGAGAGCACAATCGTAAAACGGCCGCTGGCAACCGGTGTAAATTGTCCGGAAGCATAGATGACACCGGAAATGGAGTTGGCAAAACGTGGGCTGTTGACACGGTTTACAACAACACTTCCGACAGCTAACTTACCCTCGTAAGACTGGTTGCCCGCTTCACATTCGATAATTGCGGCAAGCATGGCAAGGTCAGAGGTGTCATATGAAATCGGTGTTTTATTAATATTAGAAGTAATGTCACCGCTGCCGGAATTATTATTCCCTGCGGCGGCAGCCGCGCGGCTTGCGGCCTCGGCTTCTGCGCGTTCCTGTGCCAGCTTTTCTTCTTCAAGCTTTTTTTCATAGGCAAGTGCGGCAGCTTCGGCCTCGGATACGTTGTTGGAAGACGTATCAAAATCCTGCTGGGTTTTTGCGAGCAGTGTCTTTAAATTTTCCTGTTCATTTAAAGCAGCTTCCCGTAAGGACGACAGTTCGGAAACCTCGGTATCCAGCTGTTCTTTTGCTGCCTGCTGGCGTTCATAATTGGCTTCCATCTCATCTAACATATCACGGTCATACTGTGATAACTGGTAAATGTATTCGCTTTTTAATAAAAGTTCACTCATACTTTGGGAAGTTAACAGCAGTTCAATCACATCCGAGCTGCTGCGTTCATACATATACCGGATACGCAGTTTCATGGAATCGTACTGTTCGTCCATTGTCTGGGACAGCGACAGCAGTTCTTCATTTAAGGCATCAACATCTGCCTGTTTGTCATCAATCTGTTCTTCTAAGGAAGATAAACGGCTTCCGGCGCTCTGGAGCTGACTGTCAATTTCGGATAAATCCGCAGACAGACTCTGCTGTTGTGCCTTTAAGCTTTCCAGTTCCCGGTTGGCATTGTCTAAATCGTCCTGCGTGGTTGCATAGGACAGATAAGGAATGGTCAATGCGGTACTGCAAAATACACAGCACAGACAAATCATGAATTGTTTTAACTTTTTCTTATTATTCAATGCAAATCTCCTGTTACAATCTAATCGTTATTCCAATCATTTATGCTGGTATCAGTATAAAATGCAGACCGCAAAAATGCAAGCGTCAAACCACTTTTATGCTTTATGGGGCGGGGTTCGATTTTTTTTTCACCGGCGGACAGGCACATGTGGGTTTGGAACTTTTAAACATGGTATTATTTATATCACGATACATAATAAAATATTACAGTAAAATATCTCCTGTTTTAAGAGGAAATTCATAAAAAATAATAAAATTAAGCATTATTCAGGCAGAAGCATAGACATTTCAGCAGAAACGTGAAATAATGAAAAAGTAAGTTGTTAGAAAATCAAAATAAACCGAAAAAACGTAAAGAGAGGAAAAAAGATGCTTGAATTAAACAACATCGTAAAGGATTATATTTCCGGAGATACCAGGGTAACGGCATTGAAGGGAATTAATCTGCGTTTCCGCGACAGCGAATTTGTATCAATTCTGGGACAGTCCGGCTGCGGAAAAACAACTATGTTAAATATCATCGGGGGGCTTGACCAGTATACAAGCGGTGATTTAAAGATTAACGGACGTTCTACGAAGAAATTCAAGGACCGTGACTGGGATGCATACCGCAATAATTCGATTGGATTTGTCTTCCAGAGTTATAACCTGATACCGCACCAGACCGTGCTTGCCAATGTCGAACTGGCACTGACTTTATCCGGTGTATCCAAGTCAGAGCGCAGAAAGCGCGCAATAGAAGCACTGGAAAAAGTAGGCTTAAAGGAACAGATTCACAAGAAACCCAATCAGATGTCCGGTGGACAGATGCAGCGTGTTGCGATTGCAAGAGCATTGGTAAATGACCCGGATATTTTACTGGCAGACGAGCCGACAGGCGCATTGGATACAGAAACCAGCGTACAGATTATGGAGATTTTAAAAGAAATTGCCAAAGACCGTCTGATTATTATGGTTACGCATAATCCTGAACTGGCAGAGCAGTATTCAACAAGAATTATCCGCCTTTTAGACGGACAGATTACAGACGATACCGATGCTTACAGTGAAGAACAGATGAAAGCGGATATACAGGAAAAGGAGCAAAAGCTTTCAGATGCACAGACAGGAAAGAAGAAAAAGAAAGCAAAGACATCGATGTCCTTTTTTACAGCGCTTTCTCTTAGTATGAATAACCTGATGACCAAAAAGACCCGTACCCTGCTTACCGCATTTGCCGGAAGTATCGGTATTATCGGCATTGCGTTGATTCTTTCCATTTCAAATGGTATTCAGGACTATATTGACAGGGTACAGCGCGATACACTGTCGAGTTATCCGGTCCAGTTACAGTCCCAGACCATGGATATCAGCAGCATGATTGAAATGATGACCGGGTCTGATAAGGATTCTGTTGAACATGACAAGGATAAAGTGTACAGTAATATGATTATGTCGGAAATGATGAATACCATGATTTCCGATGTGAAAAATAATAATTTAAAATCCTTTAAAAAGTATATAGATGATAATAAAGATGAGATTTCAACATATGCAAGTGATATCCGGTACAGCTACAATGTTGATATCAATATTTACGATACAGACACAAGCGACGGTGTGACACAGCTAAATCCAAGCACTATTATGAATACGATTTACGGTACGAACACTTCACAGGGCAGCATGAGTGCGATGTATACCAATGCAGATGTATGGAACCAGCTGCCGGGCAATCAGGATTTACTGGATTCCCAGTATGATATGGTAGCGGGAAGATGGCCGCAGCAGTACAACGAAGTGGTGTTAGTTGTTGATGAGAACAACGAAATTGATGATTATACCCTGTATTCACTGGGCTTTAAAGACCCTGACGAGGTAACGGCGATGTATAAGCGCATGATGACAGGTGAAACCTATGACACCGAGGAAACAGAGTATACTTATGATGAAATTTTAGATAAGAAATTCCAGATGATTCTGCCAACCGATTATTACCGGTACAACGCAGAAAAAGACATCTGGGAAGATATGCGTGAAGATGAAACGTATATGAAAAATGTAGTAGACAACGGCACACAGATTCAGGTGTGCGGTATTATCCGTCAGAAAGAAGATGCGGTCAACACGGCAATCCGGAGCGGTGTAGGTTATACAAAGGAACTGATGCAGTATCTGATGCAGGGTGTCAACGACAGTGAAGTGGCAAAAGCTCAGCTTGCCGATGAAACAACCGATATTTTTACGGGAATCCCGTTTGACAATGACAAGGATACACCGATTACAATGGATGATGTCAATGCATATGTTGCAACGCTTTCAGAGCAGGAACAGGCACAGATGCAGGCTTACATGAGCCAGATGACAGAAGAACAGATTTTGCAGCAGTTTTCGCAGTCTTTAAAGGCACAGACAACAGAAGCCACATTTGAGGGCAACAAAGAAAAGTTAGGCATTACAAACGAAGACAATCCGTCAGAAATTGATTTATATGCTGCAAGCTTTGAGGCCAAGGAAAAACTGGAAGATATTATCAGCGATTATAATAAGAAAGCAACTGATGAGGGCAGAGATGAAGATGTGATTAATTATACCGATTATGTTGGCATTATGATGTCTTCCGTCAGCACGATTATTACGGCGATTTCAGCGGTACTGATTGCATTTGTTGCGATTTCACTCGTTGTTTCTTCTATTATGATAGGTATTATTACGTATATTTCCGTACTTGAAAGAACAAAGGAAATCGGTATTTTAAGAAGTATCGGTGCGTCAAAGAAAGATGTTTCCCGCGTATTTAACGCCGAAACACTGATTGAAGGCTTTGTATCCGGTGCACTGGGTATTGTGATTACACTGATTTTGTGCATTCCGGCGAACCGGATTATTGAAAATGTGACAACAATTGCAGGAGTTGCAAAACTTCCTGTTGCAGGTGCCGTAATCCTTGTTATAATAAGTATGGTGCTGACACTGATTGCCGGATTTGTTCCGGCGAAGATGGCAGCGAAAAAAGATCCGGTAGTAGCACTGCGTACAGAATAATAAAGCATTTGCGATACGCACGGAATTATTAGGAATAAAGGAAGCAGTCATGAGGAACGTTTACAAATTTTTAAGAGCCTCAATACTCATTTTAATACTGGTTGGCGGGACATATTTTATTGCGCAGGAATATTCAGCCGGTATTGAAAATGCAGTCAATACATCAGCAGGCGGTCAGAGTCTTACAAAGGAAACCATAACCAATCTCGGAGATGTCTTAGCGACGGTAGAAGCGGAGATCGCCGGCGGAGCCGGAAGTGAAAAAACGAATGATACGGTAAAGTCTGATTATCAGCCGGTACAGGGAACCGGACAGCTTGTGGAAGACAGCAAATCCCAGCAGACGGATACGACACCGGCGGCATCTTATGATTTTCCGGAAAATATGTATCCGTACAGAGCCATGCTTTCGGATACACAGAAGGAAGTTTATGACCAGGTGTACGGGGCAGCACTGGAATTAAAGGAAAGTGTGACCCTGTGCCGTCAGCTTGACCAGAGCAGTATTAAAAATGTCATGAATGCGGTCTTTAACGATCACCCCGAGCTGTTCTGGCTGGATACCGGCTACAGCTACGGGTACACCAGCAAGGGAGCGGTCATTTCCGTGATGTTAAAATACAATGAAACGGCACAGACACTGCAGTCTGCCAGACAGAAGTTTTTAAATGCGGCGGCGAAGGTGATTAACGGCGCCAGTTCGCTTACGACCGACCTTGACAAGGAACAGTATGTTTATAAAGCCCTTCAGAATATGTGTGTCTATGATGAAAATTCAGACATGAACCAGAGTGCATACAGCGTATTCATTAACGGAAGCTCGGTGTGTGCCGGATATTCGAGGGCATTTCAGTATATTATGCAGCAGTTAAATATTCCGTGTTATTTCTGCACCGGATATGCTAACGGCGGTTATCACGCATGGAATATTGTCTATATTGACGGAAAGTATTATAATGTAGATTTGTCGTGGGACGACTCTCTTGGAGATGTATCCAATACATATTCCTTTGCGTACTTTAATCTTTCAGATAAAGCAATTTCTGTAGACCATACGCGCAGGGAACTATCGGTGAATCTGCCGGAGTGCAAATAAAATGTCTGTGGAACGGAGATTAGTGTAAAAAATGACACTGATGTGCTGATTTTTTACACAGCACTTTGTGCCGCAGGCGTCACAAAGTTGCTATTTATCGCAGAGCCAAATAAGATTTGGCTCGCGATTCCTCCGGCATTAAAATGCCTGCGGAATGGGGATTAAAATGAAATATTTAATTGATACACATACACATACGATTGCAAGCGGACACGCTTATAACACAATAGATGAAATGACAAGAAAGGCAGCACAAATCGGGCTGCCAGCTATTGCGATTACGGAGCATACGCCGAAAATGCCGGGCAGCTGCGGCAAACTGTATTTCAGCAACTTTAAAGTCCTGCCGCGGGAAAAATTCGGCGTACGCCGTCTGTTTGGCTGTGAAGCCAATATTATGGACTATGACGGAACACTGGATATGCCGGACACACTGCTTGAAAAAATGGACATTGTTATTGCAAGCTTTCATATTCCATGTATCTGCCCCGGTACAAAGGAGCAGAATACGCAGGCACTGGTGCAGGTTCTTGAAAATCCGCTGGTTGACATCATAGGGCACCCGGATGACAGCCGGTATCCGGTGGACTTTGAAACAGTGGTGCGTGCGGCAAAGCAAAACAACAAGTTTCTCGAATTAAACAATACATCATTAAAACCTGACGGACCGCGCAGCGGCGCACGGGAAAATGACCTCTGTATGTTAAAGCTGTGTATGGAACACGGTGTCATGATAACACTTGGCAGTGATGCCCATGTCGAAGAGGATATCTGCAATTTTTCGTATGCGGAAGAGCTGTTAAAAGAAGTGCATTTTCCGGATCAACTGATTGCAAATTTGGATTTGGACAGATTTACTGCTTTACTATAACGTGCTAATGTGTTAAAATATCGGTATTGTTTAGAACTTTTGAAAAAATGCTGATGCGAGTTTATCAGCACAGAAAAGGGGCAGTTATGAATAGTAAATTAAAAACACCTGCGGTAGAGCAGTTATTTGATGCAATTTTAAGTCTTGAGAATAAAGAGGAGTGTGCTGCATTTTTTGAAGACCTCTGTACAATTAATGAATTGCTGTCACTTTCACAGCGTTTTGAGGTGGCAAAGATGCTGCGTGAAAAAAAGACTTATCTGGACATTGCGGAAAAGACAGGCGCTTCTACAGCAACCATCAGCCGTGTAAACCGCTCGTTAAATTACGGCAGCGACGGTTATGAAAAGGTATTTGAGCGGTTACAGATTCCGGAAGGCGGAGAAGGACAGCAGGAATAAAAACATTACGGAACAGATACATATTCTGCCCGGAGAGGGGCTTGAACGTCAATCTCCGGCAAGGCTATAAAAACGGAATGTGAAGAAGCACAAAGCTTATCACATTCCGGTTTTGGTTGTTCTGTAAAAATTCTGCATGATTAAAAGCGGCTTCTTCCATGCTTATATTTTAAATTTATTTTCATTTCTGCGGCTTTCTGCTCGGCTTTTCGGCTTTGCGTTCTGCCTTTTCCGCCTTGCGCTCAGATTTCGTGTGCGGCGCTTCCTGCTGGCTGCGCGAAGCAAAGTCGTCAATCAGACTTTCAATAATATTTTCTTCATATAAACATCAAAACTCAGTAAAGATACCAAGAAAAGAACTGTAAAAATTCGCGGCTGTCCGTATCTTCAACGGTAGAAAAGGCTTCCTCCGAAAGATGCGCATTTTTCAAGGACATCTTTTGAAATGCCGGAAATCTCTCCCTTGCACAGATTATAAATCTGTTTGTAGATGTCGTCTAAGCTGCCGGTATCGTTTCCTTCAAAAAACTGTTCGGTCAGCGGATTTAACAGGGTCTGTATATCACTGATAGAGAGCAGATTTTTTAAAGTAATAAATAAATGTCAGGACATATAAATGCTCCTTGGAATATTTCTTTTTTTACCGGCGGCGGCAAAAGATTGTTTTTGGTGTAATTATTAATCATGGTTTTAGTCAGAATCTTATCGTCTTCGCGGCGTTTGCAGTCGCTTAAATGTTCGTCCATAAAGGTCGTGACCTGATCCATATAAAGGTCGATATTGGGGACTTCCCCCGGTTTGATATAATTTAACTTTGCCAGCCGCTTTAACAGCGTAGCAACAAATTGTGTATATTCAGTATTCATAACTTGTCATCTCCATTCACATAACAGTAACTATATGACATTATATAGTATTTAAAACTAGATAGCAAGGGGCGGATATAAAACACCTGTAATTGTTTGAAAAATTGTTATAAAATTAATGAAATTTATGCAATATTGCGTGACAAAATAGGGGAAATATAATATACTGTAATTCATGGGGCAGATAGATAAGTGCCCGGTAATAATTGTGTACCAATGGGTAGAATGGAGGATATTTACTATGGGAATTTTAACAAGATTTAAGGATATTATGTCTGCGAACATCAATGCTTTACTGGACAAATGCGAAGATCCGGAAAAGATGATTGACCAGTACATGCGTAACCTTGAAAGTGATCTGGGTAAGGTAAAGGCAGAAACAGCTTCTGTTATGGCAGAGGAAACAAGAGCCAAGAGAGAACTTGACGAATGTACAGAGCAGGTTAATAAAATGCAGTCATATGCTGAAAAGGCACTGACAGCAGGGAATGAAGCAGATGCACGTAAGTTTCTTGAAAAGAAGCAGCAGCTGGTATCTACACAGACAGCATTACAGCAGTCTTATGAAGCGGCAGCAGCCAATGCGGCAAAGATGCGCCAGATGCATGATAAGCTTGTAAAGGATATTGAATCCTTAGAATCAAGAAAGGCAGCAATCAAGGCAAAAGTTGCGACAGCTAAGGCACAGGAACGTTTAAACAGCATCGGTTCAAGTGTGACAGGTGCAAACAACAGTATGGCAGCTTTTAGCAAGATGGAAGCAAAAGCCAATAAGATGTTAGATGAAGCCAATGCAATGGCAGAGTTAAACCAGTCACAGGAAGATTCTGATATTGACAATCTTGCAGCAAAGTATGATTCAGCACCACAGGATGCAGCAGTAGATGATGAACTGGCAGCATTAAAGGCAAAGATGGGCTTATAATATAAATAACAGCAGAATGGAGAAAAGTCATGGGGTTATTTGGAAAACAGCTTGCAAATGTTGTAGAATGGGAAGAATACAGAGATGACTGTATTTTCTGGAAATGGACGAACCGTGAAATTAAAAAAGGAAGCCGCCTGATTATCCGTGCAGGACAGGATGCCATTTTTATGTACAATGGTAAGATCGAAGGTATTTTTAAGGATGAAGGAAGCTTTGATATTGAATCCGATATCATTCCGTTTCTGTCAACTTTAAAAGGCTTTAAGTTCGGATTTAACAGCGGTGTGCGTGCAGAAGTTCTTTTTGTGAATACAAAGGAATTTACCGTAAAATGGGGCACAAAAAATCCGATAGCCATTCCGGCACCGTCACTTCCGGGCGGTATGCCAATCCGTGCGTTTGGTACATTTAACATTAAGGTCGATGACTATCTTGCATTAATTGATAAAGTGGCGGGTGTGAAGCAGATGTACACGGTTGACGATGTCAGGGAACGTGTCGTTGCTGTTTTAGACCAGCTTCTGATGAAGTGGATTTCTAAAGAAGGCAAGGATATGTTTAATCTTCAAGCTAATGCGTATGATATTTCAGCAGGGATTAAAGAAGACCTTGATATGCAGATGATTAAGATTGGACTGACCATTACCGACTTTAACATTTCAAGCTTTTCGTATCCGGAAGAAGTACAGAAGATGCAGAACAAAGCCGCTTCCCAGTCTATGGTGGGCGACATGAATAAGTATGCACAGATGGCAATGGCGGACAACATGAGCAATGGTAAGTCCTCTAACATCGGTGTGGATATGATGAATATGCAGATGGGATTACAGATGGGCAGACAGATGATGGACAGCATGAACAGCATGAGCAGCGCGCCACAGAGTACAGGTACGGCACAAAGCAGTACGTCAGGCAGTGCACCGAAGTTCTGTCCGGAGTGTGGTTCACCGACAAACGGTGCGAAATTCTGTTCCAACTGCGGACATAAATTAGTATAAAAATCCGGCGGCGGCTGTTTTATTTTCGCGAAAGCGGACAAATGTGCAGTCAAGCGGGGAAAGCTCTTGATAAGGGTGATATAAAAAGAGTTGTTATGCATAAAAGTATTTTTGGAATACTTGCATGACAGCTCTTTTTTGTTTATAATGACACATACTTGAAACAGTGCGTATGCAGTGTGTACATCTTTGGGCAGGATAGTCATAAAGAAACTGTATACACGCAGGAATGGAGGAACGGTTTGAATTTAGATGGATTAAATGACTGCCAGAAAAGGGCGGTAAAACAGACAGAGGGGCCGGTGTTAATTATTGCCGGGGCAGGTTCGGGAAAAACACGTGTTTTGACAAACCGCATTGCATATCTGATTGATGAATGTGGAATCAGCCCATATAATATTTTAGCAATTACATTTACCAACAAAGCCGCTGCAGAAATGCGTGAACGTGTGGAAAAGGTAACGGACTGCGGCAGTCAGGTGTGGGTAAGTACCTTCCATTCGACCTGTGTGCGGATTCTTCGCCGTTACATAGACAGAATCGGGTATCAGACCAATTTTACGATTTATGATACGGACGACCAGAAAAGCGTAATCCGGGATGCCTGTAAAAAATTAAACATCGATACAAAAATGCTGAAAGAGCGCACAATTATGAGTGCGATTTCATCTGCCAAAGATGAAATGATTTCGCCGGATGAAATGGAAGCAAATGCCGGGGGCGATTACAATGCCAAAAGAATTGCCGGTGTATACAGAGAGTATCAGAAGACACTTAAAGCAAATAATGCGCTGGATTTTGACGATTTGATATTTAAGACGGTTGAACTGTTAAACCGTGATGAGGAAGTGTTGGAAGCGTATCAGGAGCGTTTCCGTTATATCATGGTCGATGAGTATCAGGATACGAATACATCACAGTTCCGTCTGATTAGCAAGCTGGCACAAAAATACGGCAATTTGTGTGTGGTCGGTGATGATGACCAGTCCATTTACAAATTCAGAGGGGCGAATATCGGCAATATTTTAAATTTTGAAAATACATTTCCAGGTGCAAAGGTGATTAAACTGGAACAGAACTACCGTTCGACACAGACCATTCTTTCTGCGGCAAATGAGGTGATTGCGCATAATATCGGAAGAAAGTCTAAAAAGCTGTGGACGGAAAACGGCAAAGGGGACAAGATTCATTTCCGCATTTATGAAGATGCTTATAAAGAAGCGGAAGGTGTGGTGGAAAATATTTGTGCCTGTGTGCGGGACGGCTGGAATTATAATGATATTGCGGTTCTTTACCGTACCAATGCACAGTCCCGACTGCTGGAAGAAAAACTGATAGTCAGAAATGTGCCATACCGCATTTACGGCGGCATTAATTTCTATCAGCGAAAAGAAATCAAAGATATTCTTGCGTATTTAAAGACGATAGATAACGGTATGGACGGACAGGCGGTTAAAAGAATTATCAATGTGCCGCGGCGCGGAATCGGTGCAACGACACTGGAGCGTGTACAGGAGTTTGCCGATGCCAACGATATGACGTTCTGGGATGCTTTGTGCAATGCTGCGGAAATTCCGAATATCGGCAGGGGACTTTCAAAGATTGAAGCTTTTGTGACACTGATTCTCGGATTTCAGGCAAAGAAGCAATTTTTGTCTATCCGCGAACTGACAGAAACAATCCTTGAAGATACGCGGTATATGGAAGCGCTTGCGGAAAATGAAACCAAAGAAGAAGTTGAAGCACGCCAGGAAAATATTGATGAATTTATGAATAAAATCATCAGCTATGAGGAACAGACGGAAGGCGATTTTTCAGAAATGCAGACGGACGGAGAAAATCCGCAGGCAGCTCCGACACTCAGTGGATTCCTTGAGGAGGTGGCACTGATTGCAGATATTGATAATCTGGATCAGGACGGCAATCAGGTCATGTTAATGACACTGCACAGCGCAAAGGGTCTGGAATTTCCGATTGTATACATGACAGGACTGGAAGACGGACTGTTCCCAAGCTACATGACGATTATGTCCGATGACCCGACAGAAGTCGAGGAAGAACGCCGTTTGTGTTATGTCGGCATTACAAGAGCACAGAAGGAATTAAATATCAGTGCGGCAAAGACACGTATGATTCACGGCGAAACACAGATGAATAAGGTGTCGCGTTTTGTAAAGGAGATTCCTGAAAATCTTTTAGAGGTTGAAAATCACAGTTACGGCAGTAAGAAAAGTGCCCTTTCCTTTGGCGGAGAAGACAGCGGGGAATCACAGGGACGGTTTGACTTCCGTGCCAATGCCAAAGCGGCACTGTCCCGCTACGGAAGCGGAACAACCACTTATGGTCAGGGCAATAAAAAGGTTGCAATCAGTGGACAGAAAGGCATCGGCAGTGCCTATGCCACAAATTACGGCAGGACACCGACTAATTACGGTACAGGAAACTTTGCACAGCCGAATAAAAAAGTCGGTTTTGGGAAAGAATTTCCGATGGACATATTTGATTTAAAAAAGCCGGCAAAAACCACAACGTCCTATAGCATGCCATCAAAGAAAGCAGCCGGGGCAATTAAGTCGTCAGGACAGGCAGCAGGCGGGACAGGGCTTGGCTACCGGGTCGGCGATACCGTTTCCCATGTCAAATTCGGAACCGGACAGGTGCTTGCTATCGAAGACGGTATGCGTGATTATATGGTGACAGTCCAGTTTGAAGAATTTGGCACAAAAAAAATGCTTGCAGGGTTTGCAAAATTAAAAAAACAGTAGTAAATCGGGCAGGCATATGCTATAATGACAATAGAATATACGTGAAAAGAAAGGGGCTATGATGATGAGCAGAGATAAGATTGAGGATAAATTAGAAGAACTTATTGCAGCAAGCAGACTCAATGAGCTTTTAAACAAAAAAGAAGCCGAGGAAGAAAAGAAAAAGAGCAACTGCGTGATTGCAGTGCTTGCAGTCATCGGTGCAGTTGCGGCAGTCGCAGCGATTGCTTATGCGGTTTACAGATATTTTCACACCGGATTATCTGGAAGACTTTGACGATGATGATTTTGAAGACGACGATTTTGAGGAAGATGACTTCGAGGATGAAGACTAATCCAATCGTAAGTGAAAAAGTTTACAAGGATGCCACTGGCTGGAGTATCAGTCAGTGGTATTTTTTAAGAAAATTTATGATTATGGCAGAACAGGAAAATAAAAAGAAAGCAAGAGCGAGGTATTCATGAAAAAAGGCGAAACATATACAGGAAGCGTACAGCATGTGGATTTTCCCAATAAGGCGGTGGTATTTACAGAGTCGGAAAATCCTGAAGATAACGGACAAAAGGTTATTGTAAAAAATTCAATTCCGGGACAGAAGGTCCGGTTTATGGTCAATAAAAAGCGCGGCGGCAAATGTGAAGGCAGACTGCTTCAGGTGCTTGAAAATGCACCGTCAGAAACGGCAGACAGATGTAAGCATTTCGGAACATGCGGCGGATGTGTCTACCAGAGTGTGCAGTATGAAGAACAGTTAAAGATGAAAGAAGCACAGGTTCATAAACTGCTGTCGGAAGCGGTTGACGGGGAATTAAACTTTGAAGGCATTATCGGAAGCCCGTGTCAGGAAGCGTACCGCAATAAAATGGAATTTTCATTCGGTGATGAAGTAAAGGGCGGCGAACTGGCATTAGGTCTGCATAAGCGCAACAGCATGTATGACATTGTGACGGTGGACGGCTGTAAAATCGTTGATGAAGATTATCATAAAATTTTAACGGCGGTGCTTGAATACTGCCAGAAAAAGGAACTTCCGTATTACCATAAAATGACCCATGAAGGCTATCTGCGCCACCTGCTGGTGCGCAAAGCCGTAAAGACACAGCAGATTTTAGTGGATGTTGTGACAACGACACAGATAGAGTTTGATATGGAAGAACTGGCGGGTATTTTACGGGAACTGACGCTTTCCGGTACACTGACGGGATTTTTACATACACGCAATGACAGTGTCGCCGATGTTGTCAAAAATGAGGGTACAACGGTACTTTACGGCAGGGATTACATTGAAGAAGAACTGCTCGGACTGACTTTTAAAATTACGGCATTTTCATTTTTCCAGACCAATTCACTGGGAGCAGAGGTGCTGTATTCCAAGGCCCGTGAGTATGTCGGTACGACAAAGGACAAGGTGGTCTTTGACTTATACAGTGGCACGGGAACAATTGCACAGATTCTTGCGCCGGTTGCCAAAAAGGTTATCGGTGTTGAAATCGTGGAAGAAGCCGTGGCAGCAGCCGCAGAAAATGCAGAAAGAAACGGACTGGACAACTGTGAATTTATCGCAGATGATGTGTTAAAAGCACTCGATCATATCACAGACCGCCCGGACTTTATCATGTTAGACCCGCCGCGTGACGGCATCCACCCGAAAGCACTGGAGAAGATTATTGATTACGGTGTGGACAGCATGGTCTACATTTCCTGCAAACCGACTTCACTGGCAAGAGATCTGGCGGTGTTGCAGCAGAGAGGATATAAGGTTGTAAAGAGCTGCTGTGTGGATATGTTTCCGAATACTGTACATGTGGAGACGGTTGTCTTGCTTTCCAAGGGCGAGGTCGACTCGAAAAAGATTCGGGTTGAGTTCTCTTTGGAAGATATGGATATGTCCGAATTTCAGGATGGGGCAACCTATCCGCAGATCAAGGAGTATGTGTTGGAGCATACCGGGTTAAAGGTGT
>ENA-OQHF01000692-OQHF01000692.1-human-gut-metagenome-genome-assembly--contig:-NODE-692-length-19898-cov-3.583481_pt1 | contig 19898 bp, 15 predicted proteins | sample MGYA00242559_ERZ504709 | MGnify/ENA primary metagenome ERZ504709 (study PRJEB26092, sample SAMD00036203) | human gut metagenome | host: Homo sapiens | study: EMG produced TPA metagenomics assembly of... | reverse complement strand
GTGCCTCTGCAGGAGCAGAGGATTTTTCCTTCTTATTATGAATATGGCGCCGTGTCAACACACGGCAGCCACCTTAGAAGCAGTGCTTATCTTGCGCCTGCCATGCCTTTTACATTTACTTTTAATGTATCGCTCTCATTTGTAAGGTCTGAATAACAGATATAAAAGACCGATTACAAGTACAAAAGCAACAACAGTTCCAATACCGAATGTACCGGTTGTGATCAATGTACCGATCTGGTAGATACATAAGGATACTACATATGCTAAACCACACTGATATCCGATTGCAAACCAGAACCATTTTGTATTGTTCATCTCTCTCTTGATAGCTCCCATTGCAGCGAAGCAAGGTGCACATAAGAGGTTGAATACCAGATAGCCGTATGCAGCTACCGGAGTCATAACAGCGGCAAGGTTGCCCCAGAATTCAGTACCATCTTCTGCAACTTCTGCGAAACCAAATAACATACCGAATGTTGCTACGACGTTCTCTTTTGCGATCAGACCGCTGATTGCTGCAACTGCCATCTTCCAGCCGTTACCACTCTGTGTCCATCCAAGCGGAGTAAAGATCCAGCCGATTGCAGAACCGATCTTTGCAAGGATACATTCTGCCTGGGCAGCCTCAAGAGCAGCACCCTCAAGTCCATCGAAACTTAACATACCAAAGCCTGCATCTGTCCATCCGAAGTTCATCAAGAACCATAAGATGATGGTTGATAACGTGATGATCGTACCAGCTTTTTTAATGAAAGACCAGCCACGCTCCCACATACTTCTTAATACGTTGCCAACTGTCGGCCAGTGATATGCCGGAAGCTCCATAACGAATGGTGCCGGATCGCCAGCGAACATTTTTGTTTTCTTTAAAATAATGCCGGAGCATACGATTGCTGCCACACCTACGAAGTATGCGCTCCATGCAACCCATCCTGCATTGTCGAAGAAAGCACCTGCGATCAAAGCGATAATTGGGAGTTTTGCTCCGCAAGGAATAAAGGTTGTTGTCATGATCGTCATTTTACGGTCACGGTCGCTCTCAATTGTTCTTGATGCCATAACACCAGGAACACCACATCCACTACCGATCAGCATCGGAATGAATGATTTTCCTGAAAGTCCGAATTTGCGGAATACACGATCCATGATGAATGCGACACGTGCCATGTAACCACAGGACTCTAAGAATGCAAGGAACAGGAACAGTACTAACATCTGCGGTACGAAACCAAGTACTGCACCTACACCGGAGATCACACCATCTACGATCAGACCTGTCAGCCAGTCAGCACATCCGATGTTTTCAAATAAACTCTGTGCACCAGGGATGATCCATTCACCAAACAGCGTATCATTTGTCCAGTCTGTTAAGATAGAACCAATCGTTGTTACAGATACATAATATACCAAAAACATTACAACTGCAAAGATCGGAATTGCAAGCCAGCGGTTTGTCACGATACGGTCGATCTTATCAGAAGTTGTAAGTTTCTCTTTGCTGCTCTTTGAAACACATTCGCCAATGATGGATGAAATGTATACATAACGCTCGTTTGTAATAATACTCTCAGTATCATCATCAAACTTATCTTCCATTTCCTTGATCTCATATGATACATCCGGAACAGATTTCATCTGCTCTTTGATCTTGTCATCTTTCTCTAATAACTTGATCGCAAAGAAACGTTTCTGATCCTCTGAAACAATACCGCTCAGTTTGTTCTCAACCTCTGTGATCACATCTTCTGCATCTTTAGAGAACTCATGTACCGGAACCATGTTCTTCTTCTGCTGTGCAAGTGCAACTGCCTTTTCAGCTGCTTTCTGGATACCGGTTCCCTTTAATGCAGAAATCTCAACGACTTCACACCCAAGCTTTTTGCTTAATTTGTCAATATGTATCTTGTCACCGTTCTTCTCAACAAGATCCATCATGTTGATTGCCATAATAACCGGAATGCCAAGTTCCATCAACTGTGTGGACAGGTAAAGGTTACGCTCGATGTTTGTACCATCTACGATATTTAAGATTGCGTCCGGTCTGTCGCCGATCAGATAATTACGGGCAACAACCTCCTCAAGTGTATATGGAGATAAGGAATAAATACCCGGTAAGTCCATGATGACAACATCCTTATGTCCCTTTAATTTACCTTCTTTTTTTTCTACTGTTACTCCAGGTCCAGTTACCTACGAATTGGTTAGAGCCAGTCAAAGCATTAAATAAAGTTGTTTTTCCGCAGTTTGGGTTACCTGCGAGTGCAATTTTTACTGCCATAACTTTTCTCCTTTTATTTTTAGTTTGCTGCAACTTGCTTTTGTTTGCTACTGCTTGCTTTCGTTTGCTATAGCTTGCTTTAGTTTGTCTTTTCTGCCTTTTGTTAGCATTTGCTAACGCCAGGGCAAAAAAATTACTCTACCTCGATCATCTCAGCATCTGCTTTTCTTAAGGATAATTCATATCCTCTTACAGTTACTTCGATCGGATCACCAAGCGGTGCTACTTTTCTTACATAGATATCCACACCCTTTGTGATGCCCATGTCCATGATTCTTCTCTTGACCGGGCCCTCGCCAGTCAGTTTTTTGACCTTTACGGTACTGCCGCAGGCTACTTCTTTCAACGTCTTCATCGTTTCGCTCCTTTTCATTTTTGTATCATGAAACTGCGCTGTTGCAACAGTTTTATACCATAATTTTATTCGCCATGTCTTTTCCGATCGCAACTCTTGAATCCTTGATGTTAACGATCATATTACCGTCGATCTCTGATACGACTGTAACTTCTCCGCCTGGAACAAAGCCAAGATTCTCTAAAAATCTTCTGGTTTCTTCTTTTCCACCGACTTTTTTAATCGTACTCGGTTCTCCTGTGTTTAACATAGTAAGCGGCATCATTTCTTCCTCTTTTCTCCTACTGTATTGATAATGATTTTCATTTCTTACGTTGGTTAGTATATTCTAACGTTCATTAGATGTCAATAACATTATTGATATTTTTTCTCATTAATTTTCATTTCATGGAAAAAAACGGATATTACAGAGACTTTTTTCACAGTTTATCGTCAAATTGCACAATAAAGTATGAAAATTTCAAGTCATTTGACTTTCAGTCTGACATGAAATTGCAGTTTTTCTATCCTATCCGTTTTATGTATTATAATTTTTACAGTTCTTCTATCTGTAATTGTACCTTCCACACGGTATGCGCCTCATCGCGCAAAAACTCTTCCGGCAGATCCGGTCCACAGGAATTACTTCCAATGCCCATCATCCGCGCATCCAGCGACAGTAAGGAACCAGACGCCGGTTCCAGTTCAAAATTATGCCTTTTTCCTGCCAGTTCTTCCACCGTGTAATCCGAAACGTTAAAATCCAGATAATTATCTGCCTCCGCAAGCAGACGGTATTTTTCATTTTCAAGTGAGACATATCGGCAGTGATAATGGCTTCCATTCTCCTGTGGTCTGATATAATTTTCATGCAGGTCTTCTACCTCTGCCTGAAACATATCGACATAACAGTGTTCCCTTTTATCAATATAGCTTTCATCCGGTCCATAGCCGTAATAAGTAACATGACGCATAGAGCGCTCAACCGGCAGCATGATCCCAAGCCGTGGCAGCGGCGGCATCGCCATATCTTTGTGCGCATCAAGCGTTACTATGACCCTGCCCCAGCGGTTCACACACCAGTCGGCATGAAGGTGCACTGCCGGCTGACGGTATATGGCTGCAATCCCTATATCTGCCACATAATGTGCCTCCCCGTCCAGACAGAATGCATCGGAATGATATACTTTGGTCATTGCCGCATCGTAGCCTGCCTCTTTCCACTTCTCCTTGATCTGGATGTCATTGTCTGTGGGTGCACGGTAAATCTGATATCCCGCATGTCCCCAGAGAATAGATTTTCCATCTTTGAAAATGCCGGTCGGCGCTCCGGTCTTCTTCCCAAAGGCAACACGAAGTGTACCGCATAATACGATCCATTCCTCCGGCTCCTCCACAAGTACGACCTCATGTTCCGCTCTGTTTTCCCTCTGCAAAACCGATACTTTCCGCTCCTGCATGCAAAACTGTGCAAATCCAAACGTACTGCTGCACGCTGCATATTCCACCGCTTTTTTCCGGATAAACGTCAGTTTTACATACACATCCATGTTTTCCGGCAGCTTTGGCACCGGGATCGTCAAGGCTGCTTTCTCATGCGGCAGCAGATGTGGCAACTCTTTTGTTCCATCTGCAAGAATGACTGTTTCGTCCTGTGCACTTCCCCCCGCTTTGATCTCATAACACAGCTCTGCCTCGCCGGATGCCTCAAGAAAATCAAACCTGTTTTCCACCAGGAACATACCATTGGCTGCATCGATCTCTGTGACAAAAACCGGACAGATCGCATTTTTCCATTCCCGAAGTCCCGTGTGCGGTGTACGGTCTGGATAGAGCAGCCCATCGACACAGAAATTGCCGTCGTGAAAGCGTTCCCCGTGATCGCCCCCATACAGATAGCGCTCTTTTCCGTTCTCTGCCACACCGTCATAAATGGCATGATCGCACCATTCCCAGACACAGCCCCCTAAAAATCCCTCATAACGGTACATTCGGTCCATATAGGCGCGGATACCGCCCGGTCCATTTCCCATTGCATGGACAAACTCACACATAAAATAAGGCTTTTTGTTTCCCGGATCTGCAAAATACTCATCAATCCATTCCACATGCGGGTACATTCTGCTGTAAAGATCGATCATGGATGTGTCGTTTACGTGACCTTCTGCTTCATAAACCGCCCCCTCGTAATGTGTCAGGCGTGTCGGGTCATATGCCTTGACCCAACGTCCTGCTTTCTCAAACGAATTTCCGTAACCGGACTCGTTCCCAAGCGACCAGATCAGGATACAGGGTGCATTTTTATCCCGCTTTACACAGCGCTCCACGCGGTCTATTACTGCCTTATCAAACATCGGATCCATTGCCAGCGTACAAAAAGTCTTTTTTGAAGAGCCCCATAAAAAGAAGTTACTCCGTGCATCTCAATATCCGCCTCTGCGATCACATAAAAACCGTATCTGTCACAGTACTCCGGAAACCACGGTGCATTGGGATAATGGCTGGTGCGGATCGCATTAATATTATGCGATTTCATCAATTTGAGGTCTTCCTCCAACTGTTCCCTGCTTATGGTATAGCCTGTCTTTGCATTGCTGTCATGGCGGTTCACACCGCGTATCTTGATCGGTCTCCCATTTAGTTTCACTACGGATGACTCAATGTGGATTTCCCGTATGCCCACATTCTGATGCAGGATTTCGTTTTCCGTCCGAATCTCAAGCGTATACAGATACGGCGTCTCCGCGCTCCATAACCTGGGATGTTTTACCGGAAACACAAGCTTTGCCTCACTTCCATTCGACACCAGTGTTGTCTGCCCCTCTGCTTCCACGCTGCCGGAAGCATCTCTTAGTATGGCACGCACGAAAAGCTCCCGCCTGCTGCCGCCCGTCGAGCGGGAAAGGGAAAGACAGACCTCCGCGCTCTGCGGTGTTACCTGATCTTCCCCAAACGTGATCCCGGTCGTCACTGTGTAATCACGCACAAAGTCACATGGGCGTTCGATCAGCCAGACATCCCGGAAAATACCGGACATCCGGAACTTATCCTGATCTTCCAGATATGTACCGTCACACCATTTTAACACGAGAACATCCAGACGGTTTGTGCCGTCGGCCAGCAGCTCTGTCACTTCAAATTCACTCGGCGAATGGGAAACCTGACTGTAACCTGCAAATGTTCCGTTTACCCACACATAAAAGCAGGAATCCACACCCTCAAAATAAAGATAACTGCGCGACTGTGTCTGTGACTCTCTCAAAAATTCTGTTTCGTACAGCCCGCACGGATTTTCATCCGGGACATAGGGCGGATCGAACGGGATCGGAAACCGCACATTGATATACTGGTGGCTGTCATATCCATGGTTCTGCCAACAGGATGGAACCGGTATACTGTCCCATCCCCCCTCATTTATATGCCGGCAGACATCCGTTATGTCCGCGCCCTTTCCCTCACCGGCAATGCCTGCAAACACTTCTGCCGCACTGGAAAAATAATGAAATTTCCAGTTTCCGGAAAGACAGTTTCTGCGACTCTCTCCGTTTTCATCCTGTGGCTCGCAGCAGCATCTCGTCTCCTCCGTCCCCACATGTAAAATCTCCGGGTCTTCAAAATATTTTTCCAGTCTCATAGAAATTTTCCTTTCTGCATCACGCATTACTCCGGCAGGACAGGAATGGCAAATGACACAAGCTCGAATGGATGATAAACGATCACATCTGTCCTCTCTCCCTCGCTGTCCTCCAGCAGATTTACCGGCTGTACCGCAAATGGCAGCACCAGTTTTCCTCTTGTACCATCCTGTTCACTCAGACGGATGATGATATTTTTTTCGTCCTCACTCATCTTTACCGCCTGCACATAAATGTGTTTTTTTTCTCTGCTGCCTTCTGTATGACCGCATCGATACGTCCGTCGAACTGCTGCGGCAAGGCAGTCTTTTTAAGTGGTACATTAAATTCAAACGCCCTGCGGTTGATCCCTGCATCCAGATGGTTTCCTGCATGTGGAACGATCCGGTAACAAAAATCATGTTTTCCCATATCTGAGGTAATATCCGGACGGATCGTCGCGCGCAGCAGACTTAATGTAATATGATTTTCATCGACCCCGACACCATATTTTCCATCGTTTAAGATCGCAATTCCGCCGTCCGACTCTGCCATATCGCACCATTTATGCATACACACCTCAAATCTTGCCTGCTGCCAGGAAGTATTCTTATGGGTCTCCCTGCGTATAAATCCGGCGCTGGTATCGCACACCAGTTCTCTGGACACCAGATTCATCCCAAATTCCATCTTCGCAAGTTTGTGTTTCTCATGCCAGTCCACCAGATGTTCCACTTCGATCTCGTTGCTGTCCGCAAACAGCCGTATCTGCATCTTCCAGCTGCTCGCCTCTGTGCCAAGCACCACCTCAAACAATGCACATGCACCATCTGCCACCACCAGATGAAGCGGTTTTTTCACAGTGATCTCAAGCTCTTTCTCTTTGTAGTTCGGCAGAATATCCCATGCGTCATAAACACCCGGCAGATCCTGATAAATGTGCAGTTTGTGAAACGCACCATCCGTCCATTCACGGTCAAGATCCCTGTCATAAAAACTTTCCATGCTCCCGTCTTTCGCAAAACAGATTTTCGCATGCGCGGTTTCTACCCGGACCCGATACGGCTCATCTACATATTTGACTGTAATCCAGTCCGCCGGTCTTTCTGCCAGAAGCCGTGCCTTTTTCTCCATCTGCCCTGCATCCATGGTCTCAAACGGTGCCATCTGCGGGCACACAAATGCACCTTTTTTTCCTTTCCGCAGAACCGGTCCATCCTCCATCTCAACAAAGGTAACTTCCGTCCGCTCCTGCCCTAACGAGTTAAAATAGGTATCCCCTGTTCCAATCAGGGAATCCACACATTCCCTCACTTTTTTATAGTCCTCCATCGCATCCTCGTAGACCGGATGGATATGACTTCCCGGCAGGATATCATGGAACTGATTGCACCAGAAATCTTCTTATATATATCCCGCACCTGTTCTGCAGGATAAGTTTCTCCCGAAAGGCAGCGCAGGGACAATAACAGTTCTGCCTCGCGCAGGGCAAATTCCAGCTCCCGGTTCTCACGTTTCAGGTTGGATTTCGTTGTGAATGTCCCCCTGTGCATTTCCAGATATAATTCACCATCCCACACAGCAAGATTTTCATTTCCCTTTAAATTCTTTTCCAGAAAACTTGTGCCCCCGGTCTGCTCGGTCTTTGGCATGACAGACAGTTTGTCAAACCGGTGCATCAGTTCGATCATCTCCTCCGTAGCACCGCTGCCCCCATCGCCATATCCAAACATGGACAACGTCTGTCCGCCGCTCTCCTTATCCTGATATGCCTCCCAGTTCTCCTGGATCTGGCTTGGCATATTCCAGGTGATAAAGTGTGTTGGAGGAACACATGCATAGACATCTGTGCCATCGATCCCGCGCCATATAAAATTATTGTGCGGAAAACGGTTGGTATCGTTCCATGTGGACATTTTATTTGACACAAAATACTCCACTCCGCTCTTTTTCAAGATCTGCGGCAGTATCCAGCTGTTTCCAAAAACATCCGGCAGCCATGCATTATTGACAGTCTTACCGAACCGGCTGCGGAAATACATCTGTCCATACAGACACTGGCGGATCAGACTTTCCGCCGACGGGATATTGCAGTCCGGCTCAATATACATCGCCCCGACCGGTTCGAAATTGCCCGCCGCGATCTTTTCCTTTAATTCCTCAAACAGTTCCGGGTAATATTTTTCCAGAAGTTCATAGGTATACGCCTGTGTATGCGTGTAATGAAAATCCGGGTACCGGTCCATCAGCCGCATCTGAATCAGCACGGTGCGCGCATTCTTCTGTACCGCATGGATCCTGCGCCAGTAATAGGCAATATCAAGATGCGAATGCCCTACTAATGCCACATTGCCGCTGCCGCGGAAATCACCATTTTCATAGATATGTTTCTCTATGTAAGCAGATGCCGCGCGGATTCCCTCATTGACATATTCATACTTCTCCCGCTCCATGGATGGCGACTCCTGATTTTGTCCGATGCATTCCCTCAGTGTCTCAAAGTCAATCTCGTTTAAGGCATTATTTAATTCCTGATTTAAGAATTTTCTGTAATCTTCATTAAAATAGGTACTTTTTGAAACATCCAGAAGAAGCTGCAGATCATAAAAAAGGCTCAGTGCATCCTGATTTACTGTTGCAAGATATAATCCCTGAAATTCCTGTCTGCACCCCTTTAATTTCATGGAATCCGGATTTCGCTCATCATCCGGCTTTGAACGGTTGTACCCCTCCATCTCGATCAGGAGTTCCCCGCTGTCAATGTAAGGACTGAGCAGTACACGGTCACGGTTTGGATCCATGCCGCCCACATAAACCCCATTGACCTTTACAATGATCTCCGCCGCCGTCCACATGGAAAGCCACAGCTCTTTTCCCTGCATCTCTTTTGGCACGGTCACTTTTGCCTTAAAAAAAACCGTTCCGTCGGGCGTAAAATAAATATCGCCCTTTTTTAATCTGCGATAACCACCCGGATAATACTCATAAGTGTTCTCTCCCGTCTGTCTCGCATCCGTAATTTCAATATCTGTAATCTCATATTTACTTTCATATAAAAACCGTTTCAGCCATCCGGCTCGCAGATCCGTATACTCCTCCGGTCTCATGCTTCTGCGGACTACCTGTACAAATGCCATTGCCTCTTCCTCCTTAAATCGTATCCCAGAAAAACGGTTTTTTCCGTTCTGCAAAAACCGTGACATCTATCCCAAGATCTCTTTTTATTTCTTCCTCGATCCAGCTCATACAGCGTGGTACGATCGCACACTTCGAACATTCCCCCTGCAGCCTGACATGTAAAACATTTCCATCAGTTCCGGTAAGATCAATAAAACCGCCATCCCCCCTGCAATTTAGGGGCTATCACTTCATCCACATATTTTTTTAATCTCTCGTCCATTTTTATCCCTTTACTGCTCCTGCTGTCATACCATTGATAAAATATTTACTTGCAAAAATGTAAATGACCAGAATCGGAACGATCGCGATGGTCGCCCCGGCAAACATGATATTCCATGCTGCTGCACCATCGCCCGCATTCTTTAACATGGTCACCCCGACTGTCAGGGGACGCTTTGAGGCATCCGTCATTGTAAATACCAGCGGAAGGATATATTCGTTCCAGCCTCCGCGGAAAGACAATAGCGCCACGGTTGCAAGGATCGGCTTTAATACCGGAAGAATGATCTTATAAAAATGTCTGGAAAAAATGTGCATCCATCGAATTTTTGCCGCCTCATCGAGTTCCTTCGGGACCGAATTCATATAGCCGCGGATCAGGAAAATATAAGTTGCCTGTGCAGTTCCCGCCGAGATGAACACAACGCTCCAGAGAGACGTATTCATATGGATTTTTACCGCCAGTTCAAACAGTGGACGCAGTGTTACCGATCCTACATTTACAAACATAAATGCCACAAACAGACCATAGATCAGTTCCTTGCCCCTGAAATTTTTACGGGCAAATACATATCCTGCCATGCTTGTGACAACTAAGGTCAGGATCATGACACTTAAAGCAAGGAATATACTGTTTCCTGTGTACACCGCAAAGTTTGCAGAATTCCACGCATCAATAAAATTCTGTACGATCCATTCAGATGGGAAAATATTGATCCCGCCTGTAAGTAATTCCATGGTTCTTCTTAAACGCCCCCAGCACTACATAAAAAATAGGTATAGCGTCAGGAACGCCACAAACGACATGAGCAGAACTACCAAGGAAACGGATGACCTTTGTGCCGGTAGAATATACTGCCGTGTCATTTTTCTTTCGCATTTTCATCTGTAAAACCTCCTTATACCACCTCATCAAGTTTTCTTGCAAAATACATATAAACAGCTGTCACGATACCAATGATCAGCGCAGCAACCAAGCTTAACACGGTCGCATAACCGATCTGTGGGTTTGTCCCGACATCTTTTCCAAAAATAAGCTGGTAAATATATAAAAACATGACCTGTGTACGGTTGTTCGGTCCGCCGTTTGTAAGTACCATGATTGACTCATAATCCTTAAATGCCCCGGTGATCGCCAGCATTAAAATAATTTTTAACATCGGGCTTAACATCGGCAGTGTGATCTTAAAAAATGTCTGAATTCCATTTGCCCCGTCGATTTTTGCCGACTCATATACGTCCTCCGAAATGCTCGACATTCCTGAGATAAAATAGATCATATAATTACCAAAACCTGCCCAGAGTGCAACAATCAGAACCGACCACATGGCGGTCTTTGCATCCCCTAACCAGTTAACATTCTGCCCTATCACGCCGATCGCCTTTAACACGCCGTTTAAAACGCCATTATACGCCGCAAAGATAAATCCGAATACCATACTTGACACTGCGGTAGAAATGATCGTCGGCATAAAATAGACCCCCCCGGAAAAAGGAGCTGCCCCTTAATTTCTGGTTCAGAAAAACTGCCATAATCAGTGCCAGCGGAATGATAAATATAATTTTGAGCACCGCATATTCAAATGTGTGCAGCACACTCTGCCAGAACGTCGTATCGGTAAGCATACGCTCAAAATTGTGCATTCCGGTATACGTCGCCGTCAATCCATTGTACTCGTAACATACATATCGGAAAATCCAGCAAAACGGGTATACTGAGACTACCAGTAACATAATGACCGCCGGCAAAAGCATAAGACCTGCCGCAATGTCTCCCTTGTTTTTTGCGCGTTTCAGCCGTTCCGCAAAACTAAGGTTCTTTTTTGTTTTTATCACTGTCGTATTATTTTTACTCATATGACTCTCCATTCCTGCGTGTGAAAAATCCCACTTTTCACACTGCCCTCCATTTTTATGCTGCCTGCATCCATATACTCCTGTCTTTCCATGGCGCTATCCTTCCATGGCAACGGGTCCATATGGATGCAGGCATCCTTTTCTTTCCTGCATCCATACCCGGACAGCGTTTTACTCTGTTTTATAGGTAACGGTTCCTGCTGACGGCTGAAGCGGATCATAGTTCTCAACAATGACACGTTTGCATGTTCCATTGGAAAGTCCGCTCTCAAGTGCTGCATTATAGCGTGTATTCAGATCTTCGATGGCTTCATCTGCACTGACATATCCAAGTACTACATTCCATAACACGGTCTTCCAGTCATCTCCCTCTACGCTGACTGCCGGTGTTGCCGGATAAACATCCTCGTAATCCTGAAGTTCAAAATCTGCAAGTCTGCCAATATTGCTTGTATCGACAATGTTGCTCATATAACCGGATAACGGAATGCTGTAACCACCCTCAAAATATCCCTTTAAGAAATCTTCACTTGAAAAATATTTGATGACTTCCCATGCTGCATCTTTATTTTCACAGGAACTTAGCATGACATATCCGCCGTTCGGTGAGCAGCTCAGCGCGCCTTTGACTTCACCGGTCAGAGTTGGCAGTTCTGCTACACCCCAGTCAAAGGAGCACGGGAACTGATCGGTAAATACACCTGCTTCCTGGGATGCATTTCCCCAGAGTGCAAATGCACCCTGTGCAAATAATGCACGGCTGTTATCTACGCCCTGATTTTCAGAGCCTGGAAGCACAGAACCATCTGCATAAAGTTTTGCCGCTTCCTCCACGATCTCTTTCCAGCTGCTAAAATCATATACGCCATTGGCATAATCATATCCGCCAGGAGTTGCGCCGCTCATCTCACCACATCCCTCTAACCATCTTGAAAACGGACTGGATGAAGTGAATGCGATCCCGTAAGTGGAATCATTGGTAGCTGCTTTGGCAAGCTCCACGAAATCTGATAATTTTGACGGTATCTCTGTTGCCCCGGCAGCATTTACCAGATCTTTGTTCCACTCAATCCTTGTTCCGGTACGGACACCGTTTGGAACCCAGTAGATATCATCCCCAAAGGAGGTAAGTCCCTCGTATTTATGGTCATATGCCTCCGTTACTTTCTGAAATTCTTCGTCCCCTGCGATATAGTCTTTGATGTTATAGAAGATACCGGCATCCACATATGTCTGTAATGTCATGTTATCGGATGCCTGGATGCTGATAATGTCCGGTGCCGTTCCGCCCTGATAGGCAAGCTGGATGGAATTGGCCCAGTCATCTGTCAGTATCGTGTAATTGATCTGTATATCACTGTGGCTCGCATTGAAAGAATCGATCATCTCATTCATATATGCCTCGTCATGACGGTTGTTTGTCCAGAATTCAATCGTCGCTGCACCGTCTTTCTTCGTATCCGATACTGCTGTCTCTGTTCCTGAAGCGGTCGTATCTTTCGCACTTTCTGTTCCCCCATTGTTTCCGCAGCCTGTAACAGAAATTATCATTGCCGCTGCAAGCATTGCACTAATCACTTTCTTTTTCATAGTTTTCTCCTTCCTTTGTTTCAGGTGTTTTCTGTTGTGACTATCATGCCAGATTTTTCATTTCCGAACAACGGCAGTTTCCACGAACAATGTAACACTTTCTAATATCCGGTCATAAAACTTATACAAACTGCCCCTTTTGCTTTCCATATCTCCATGTTAATATATACAAGTATTTTAATAAAACTTTTTTATTTTTGTATATCATTACAATTGCAGCGCAATATATGATTGATGAAAGGGGGATTACACAATGAACGAACATATGGATGTCACACTGATGATCGCAGATGATGAATCCTTCATATTGAGAGGCTTAAAAGAAATTGTTTCGGATTCTGACCTGCCCCTGAAACTGATTGGAACTGCCGGGAACGGCATGGATGCCTTTGCACTCCTTCTCTCTTCCAGCCCTGACATTGCGATCATGGATATCCGCATGCCGGGCATGGACGGACTGGAAGTGATCCGCAGGGCAAGAGATGCCGGACTTACCACTCACTTTCTGATCCTGAGCGGTTATAATGACTTTTCCTATGCACAGGAGGCGATCCGCTACAATGTCCACGGATATTTTTTAAAACCTTTAAATATCCCGGAATTCAGGCAGGCACTTTCCGCCGAATACCAGGATGTCCTTGCCACACGCGCAAAATCTGCATCCGATACAATCAGCACGGACGAACTGAGCAGCCTGATGGAATCTTCGCGTTCCTATTTTCTTGCACAGCTTCTGCAGGGTGAGATTTCCTCTGCCGACGTGACAAATGCACGCTTAAATTTTCTGCATATAAACCTTGGTCCCGATTCCTCCGTGGCTGTCATACTGACACCGGAAAACTCTGACTCCGATTTTGAGACCGACTTTGCATCTATCATCACACATACCATCCATCCGGTCTTAAAAACATTTTTTTATGAGGCGTTTCTCTAATCAGGAACAGCAGATCGTATGTATCATCAATCTTTCTGCCGGAAACGAAGATCTTCTGCTTGCAAGGATCAAAGCCTGTCTCACCGGCCTGCAGAAAAAAAACGGACTTTCTTTTTTAGCTGCGGTCGGAACGATTGTACCGGAACTGTGCCAGTGCTCTGCCTCTTATCAGGCAGCCCTCTCCGCACTGTCCTACCGCATTTACGGAACAGACACAAAAATCTTTGATTCCGGCATCATCTGCCACCAGCTGCCCCAGGAATCGCCCCGCAGTATCGATTCCGCACCACTTGCTGATGCCATTTTAAACGGTGATACCACGCGGATCAAAGATTACTGCTCGGCATTTTTTGATTCGCTGTTTTTTGTGCGCATGCCACCACCAAACTACATATTCGGGATGTTTTTATTTCTGATTTCCAACGTCCAGAAAGATATCGCCATCAAATCCAGTCATCCAGTCTCTTTTCCGGAATTTACCTTTGATGACTTAAATATCCTCCCATCTGTATCTGAACTTAAGGACTGGCTCATTGATTTCTTTCTGAATTATTCCGAGCTGCTGACCGCAAGCCATAACGGCCATGACCAGATCATCCGTCAGGCAAAGGAGTATATCCGGTCACATCTTGACTGCAATATCAAGGCGAAGGATGTCGCAGCACTTGTCGGGCTGAGTGAAGCGTACTTTACCATATATTTTAAGAATCACTCTGGTGTGAACTTCCGTGACTATATCCTGTCCGAGAAAATGGAGTACGCAAAATCCCTGATCTGTGCACAAAACTGTTCGATCACGGAAATCGCTTACCAGATCGGTTACCAGGATTACCGCTCCTTTCCCGCGCATTTAAAAATACCGTCGGCATGTCGCCCTCCGAATATTTAAATGCCGCCAGCAAAAATACTTCCCCATGAAAGGACTTCCTTATGAAACACTCTATATTTTCCACAAAATTAGCCATGAAGATCTGGCTTTATATCATGCTGACTGTTATTGCAATCCTGCTTGTCGTAGGCATCGCATTAGAAATATTTTTTCCGCCACTATGTGGCAAACGTAAACCCTGCGGAATGCCACACGCGATACAACCTACGCTGCCGACGCATTTTCCGAGGAATATGAAAATATTTTAAAACGTTTTGTCAGCCATACGGCATCTGCGGACTCCTACCAGCTCATGTGTGATGTGTCCGTACCACACACCAAAGAGTACATGAACTTAAATACGAGTCTGCAGTCACAGCTCTCCCTTTATACGGACAGCAGCTCACTGATCCACACTGCCATGTTTTCCGACACCAAAGGCCAGCTTTTCTACTCCTATAAATCAAGACTGCGCGATGACACCTTTTCGCCGACGGACACATATGCACTGTCCGGCGCCCCCTCCATCTGCATTCATCCTGCCACACAAAGTCCTTTCCGCGGCCAGTCGGACATGGTTGTCATTACTTACCTTCTTACCGTCAATCCGAGTGAGCGGATGGTATTGTTAGCTGACTCCTACGAAAACTGTGATGCTGTTTTATATTTTTTCCTGAATGCACAGCATATCCAGGATTATCTGGCTCTTTATTACAACGGAAGCACCTCGGATGTCCTGCTCTACCTTACCGACGGCTCCGGTACTCCCATCAGCCTGTCCTCTGCGGATGACAATTATGCCATCGCCACGGACACAGCCATCCAGCGCGGCATCCGCTATCTGTCCGGTACCGGCAATAAATTACTGCACACCGGTGACCGCTATATCCTTCTCGTGCCGATTGCAAACAGCGACCTGTATCTGGCAAATATCCTGCCGGAATATGCGGTTTATACCAGGATCCGCAGCCTTGACCTTATGCTCTTATCGATCGCTCTGGTCATGTTTTTACTGATTCCGTTCCTGCTGTTTTTTGTGACACGTTTTGTCACAAAACCGCTGAAACTCCTGATGCAGTCCGTACAGGAGATTGAAATAGGGACCTATGAAAAACCGGCTGACGGAATCCCTCCTGCCGACGAGATCGGTCAGTTAAGCCGCTCCATCGATTCCATGTATCAGACAATCCAGCAGCAGTTCCGGCAGATCAAACAGGATGAACGGGAGAATTTCCAGATGGAACTGCGGCTGCTCTCCGAGCAGATCAATCCACATTTTCTTTACAATACACTGGAATGTATTAATATGGAAATCTACAATCATCATAATGATACTGCCTCCTCGATGCTGTCAAACCTCGGCGGCTACCTCCGCATCAGCTTATCTTACGGAAACAGCCAGCATCTGATCAGCCAGGAGGTCGACCAGGTCAAAGCCTACGTCAATATCATGAATTACCGTTTTCGGCACAGTATCCATCTGACCACCAATATTGACGGTGATCTGCTCTCCATGAAGATTTTAAAATCCATTTTACAGCCTCTGGTTGAAAATGCCTTAAAGCACGGTTTTTCCATCGACAGCAGTGTCTATTTCCCGATTGCTCCCATGATCGATATTTCCATCTGGAGAGAGCCTGACACCTTAAGTATCGCCATCACAGACAACGGTGCCGGCATAGATATAGAGCACGCCAAAGAAATCATGTATGGTTCAGGGACAGATGCAGACGGCAGACATCATGTCGGACTTCACAATATTTACCATCGTCTCAACTCCTTTTACGGAAAAAACAGACATTACATTTTCTTCCATTCCTTTTTACGAAAATAAAATTCTGATCCGTTTTCCTTATCAGAATTTCTGTGAAACACAGAATGAATGTGACTGACAAAAAACCGCTGGGCAGCGATGTACTCGCCATCCAGCGGTTTTATTCTTAACATAAAGATATCTCAGGCACCGGCGCTATCAGCTGTAACACTGCAAATGTGTTCTTTTCGAGGGTTATTACCCTCTTTCTTCCCCGGCTTTCTGTTCCATCTCCCGGATTGCCACCCGATCCGGCTTCTCCAGGGAATTAAAAGCTTCTTTTTCCATTCCGCCCAACAGCCATACACGCTCAACCTGATACGGTTTTCCAGTCTCATCACAAATGGTAAGCTGTTTTTCCTTCTCCGACGCATTCACGATTTTGCAATAAACTGCGCCTGTCGCATCATCTCTTACCGGATTATAATAGACCTGCTCCATCTGTGTTTTCTTTTCTTCCCCAAGAGTATCTAACACCGATGTCCCTTTCATGCATGAAAACATCTTTTGCACATAATAATTCGGCGTTGCGTACGATGTTTCTCCGTCAAACCAGATCATATCCGGCGCCCACTGTGTAAATCCAAGTCTGGCAAATAATGGTGCATAAGACGCCAGTACGACCACATCTGCATTTCTTTCCACTCCGGTTAAAAATGCAGCCTCTGCTAATGCCCCTCCAAGACAGTTTTTCTGTTCCATCAATTCAGTGTGCCCCGGGTGCGCTGCATATTCCCCTGCAAATACTTTGACATCTCTTGGATATTCATCGTAAAAATCTGTATGCGCATAAAACCAGTCCGGTTCCACATAATAATGTTCATCTACTGCATATACATAATTTTTCTGTGTTTTTACTGCGCCATGATAATATTTCCATGCCTTTTCATAACGTTCTGATGTGATATCCGGTCCTGCAGAACCGATCAGCCGGATCTCCGGATATTTTGCATGAATGCATTCTTCAAACAGACGATACCTCTCAAAAAATCCGGACTTCTCTGTCTCCCACTGTTCATTGCCAATTCCAAGCATTGTAAGATGGAACGGTTCTTTATGTCCCATTGCCACGCGCACACTGCCCCATCTGCCGTCTTCCGCACCATTTGCAAACTCGATCAGATCCAGTGCATCCTGTAAGTACTGCCCAAACGCCTCCGTCCCGGGCTGTACCATCTCATAAGACTGATACTGGCATGCCAGTCCGACGTTTAACACAGGAAGCGGTTTCGCACCAAGTGCCTCGCAGAGCAGGAAAAATTCATAATATCCCATTCCAAGTGTCTGGTTATAATGTGAAAATACACTGTGATATCCGTTTTCCTCATTTACCAGATGCACTGCCCAGCGATTCCAGTTGGATCTGCGATGCTCTACCGGTTTTAGTGTCTCCTTGAACCGGTACCGGTTAGACAATGTATTGCCTTCAATAATACACCCACCCGGAAACCGGATAAATCCAGGCTGCAGATCCTTTAATAATTCAAACAGATCCCGTCGGAAGATACCACACACGGCATCTTTTGGCATCATGGAAAAGAAATCAAACTCCACAACACCTGTCTGTTCTAACATGACAGCAAAATCTCCGCCTTTTACATCTTCTTTTGCAGTAAGTAAAAGATGATATTTTTTCCAGTTATGCGGCTCCTGTTTTTTGCCGGGCAAAAGTTCTGTTTCACCGGATGCGGCAATAATCCCGTCCTTTTGTACTGATATCTGTATTCTGCCCTGGTAAGAAATACTTCTCGCATAAAACGATACCTCATACTGCGCATCCTTTTTCAATACGATCCCGTCATAAGCCTGATTTTTAAAACCCGCCTGCGATTCCTCCGCCGTAAATCTTAAATAATGCGGATTTTCTTCCGCAACCGGGCTTCCCATGACACACCGCATTCTGGCATTTTTCTCTTTCGGATAACATTCCCAGCCATACAGTCCGTCAAATTCAGTATAATAATCTGCCTTATCCCCATAACAGTCGACAAACTCAAATGCCCTGTTTTCCAGCATCTCTGCATACAGACCTCCATCCGCCGCATAATTGATATCCTCAAAAAACAGTCCCATCATATCCGGCATGATATCCGCACGTTTTCTCTGTGAAATTGTAATCTTCATATTTCCTTGTATGATAATTAGGAAGTTAATTATCACATATTTCCTTTCTTTTAATATCGTGGTTCAATACAATTCAGATACTATGGACTTTTGATTTGTTTTCTGTAGCTTGACTACTCAACTGGAGTGTATTGCCACTACCTTTATCTGAATTGTTTATTAGCTGGATGTTGCCGGAGTGTTTTTCACTCAGAGTACTTATTTCTATCAAGTCTACGATGATAATCGTTGGTGGACATCATGGTATCAGACTTTAGGAAAGGGAGGTACAACCTCATGAAAATTTACGTAGGCATTGATATTGCCAAACTTAATCATTTCGCCGCTGCGATTTCTTCCGACGGTGAAATAATCATTGAGCCGTTCAAATTCACAAATGACGCTGATGGCTTCCAACTGCTGGTCTCTAAACTCGAATCATTCGATAAGAACAGCCTCATCATCGGTCTTGAGTCAACGGCACACTACGGTGACAACCTTGTTCGATACCTTGTTACTGAGCTTTACCAAGTGTGTGTGTTGAACCCCATCAAAACCTGTCAAATGCGAAAAAATAACGTTCGCAAAACTAAGACAGATAAGGTCGACACTTACGTGATTGCTAAAACTCTTATGATGCAGGACAATCTCAGATTCGTCAGCTTCTTCGATCTCGATATGATGGATCTTAAGGCATTGGGACGTTTCCGTCAGAAAACCATAAAGCAACGTACCCGATTGAAAATTCAACTGACAACCTATGTTGATCAGGTCTTTCCGGAGATTCAATACTTTTTCAAATCCGGTCTGCATCAACACGCTGTCTATGCTTTATTAAAAGAAGCACCTTCTCCAAAAGAGATTGCTTCCATGCATATGACTCATCTGGCAAATCTGCTCAAAGTGAACTCACACGGACACTTTACCAAAGAACAGGCCAAAGAATTAAGAGTTCTCGCACAGAAGTCTGTCGGTGCTAACGACAGCGCTATATCTATTCAGATAACTCAAACCATTCAACAAATCGAGTTACTGGATAGCCAATTAGAAAAGATTGAAGCTGAGATGACGGATATCATGAAATTCAACGATTCTGTCATCATGA
>ENA-OQHF01000690-OQHF01000690.1-human-gut-metagenome-genome-assembly--contig:-NODE-690-length-19925-cov-2.559198_pt1 | contig 19925 bp, 26 predicted proteins | sample MGYA00242559_ERZ504709 | MGnify/ENA primary metagenome ERZ504709 (study PRJEB26092, sample SAMD00036203) | human gut metagenome | host: Homo sapiens | study: EMG produced TPA metagenomics assembly of... | reverse complement strand
GCTTCTTGAAGTTAAAATTTGTGGAATGAGCGGATTTGAGGTTTTAACTTATATGAAGCATAGTGGGATTACAGAAAATATTCCGGTAATAATGATTTCAGATGAAAAGTCAGAGTCATTTATTAGAAGGGCTTATGATCTTGGAGCAGTTGATTATATTGGAAGACCTTTTGATTTTCAAACAGTATATACAAGAGTTCTTAATACTATTAAGCTTTATGCAAAACAACGCCGTTTGGAAAAGCTTGTTGCCAGGAATATGGTTGAAAAGAGAAAAATAACAGAATGTTAATAGGCGTGCTGGAACAGGTTATTGAATATAGAAATGGTGAAAGTGGAATTCATGTATCACACATTAAAATTTTAACTGAAATGTTATTGGACAAGCTAATGCAGAAAACGGACAAGTATAATCTTAGCTGGTCACAGAGAATGATGATTATAACATCCTCTGCTCTTCATGACATAGGAAAGGTAGGAATTGAAGAAAAAATAATAAACAAAACGGAGAAGCTAACAGAAGAAGAAAGCAATGAAATGAAAATGCACACATTAATTGGTGCAGGCATGATAGAAAATCTTGATGAGTATAAGGATGAGGAGCTTATGCAAATTGCCTATGGAATATGTAGGGGACATCATGAAAGATATGATGGCAAAGGATATCCTGACGGACTTAAAGGAGATGATATACCTATAGGTGCACAGGTTGTTGCACTGGCAGATGAATATGACAGATTGGTTATGGGCAGACCTAATAAGAAGTCAGTAAGCCATGAACAGGCAGTTAATATGATAAAGGATAGGGAATGCGGAAAGTTTAATCCTATCCTGGTTGAGTGTTTCTTAGAAATAAGTGATGAAATAAAAGCAAGGTTACAGTAACGAAGATAGGGGGAAAAATGAGTGATTTTTGGTTAATAATAAATGTTATTTTAGATGCTTTTCCGTGGATTTTCCTTTTATATATGCCTTTTAAGGACAGGTTGAGATTTTCCCGGATTACAACAGTACTTGCAAATTTTGTGGTGCTAACACTTTATTATATTTCATTCAAAAGAATAATCGGAGAAGATTTTTACAATCTTGATATTATGCTGGCATATCGTATGGTGCAGATATTTGTTGTTTTGATATTATGTATCTATTTTATACAGAAAGTTTTGTTTGTGTTTGGCCAACTATTACCAATAAGTGTTTTTGTTTTGGTATGGGCAAGTCACACAAATAACTATATAACAATTAAGCAGTCAGCAACGTATCTGGATACAGCAGTTTTAAGAATAATAATATCATGTGTATGCTTTCCTTTTATGTATATATTGTGGAAGAAATATATTGTGCCTGTGGTAAAAACAGATAATAAGCGACAGTGGAAATATGGTTGGATAATTCCAATGATTTTTTCAATAGTAAGTCTGTCTTATTGTGAGAACAATTTTGAAATAACTTATATGCATCTTCATCAGGTTCTTGCAAGGCTTACGTTAAGTATAGGTGTTGTAATTGTTAGTGTGATGCAGTTTAGGGCCGTGAGAACAGAAGAAAGCTTTGTAAGAGCAGAAGAAAAGGCTAAGCGCAGCAGAATGTTAATTGAAATGCAGGCAGAGCAATATAATATGATTACTGAAAAAAATAGAAAAAACCAGAAAAAGCAGACATGACATACATCATCATAATAATGTTGTTATCAGTTGCAAAGGAAAATAAAATAGAGCAGTTAATAGAATATTTGGAAAGAATATAAATAAGATTGTTCTACAAAGAGCCAATGGTTATTGTAATAACAGCACAGTTGATGCAATTTTGAATCATTATATTTTGCTGGCAAAAGATAATGGAATAGAGGTACATTTAAATGTGGCATTACCGGAAGAATTAAAGATACGTGATACAGACTTATGTATTGTAATAGGAAATCTTCTGGAAAATGCCATTGAAGCAAGCAAAAAAGAAGAAAATAAAAGAATAAAATTAAGAATAAACAGAAGTAATGAGTATATATGTATGTTAGTTTCGAACTTGTACAATGGCGAAATTAAGAAAGGTCATTCGGGTTATTATTCGAGAAAACGGGAGTTTAAAGATACAGGAATAGGTCTGTCTTCGGTTAGTGCCGTAGTTGAAAAATATGATGGCAGAATGGAAGTAGACCATACCAATGGAGAGTTCAATGTTTTTATTATGATGGCAAACATTAGCAGTAATTTAACATAAAAACCATTAATTTTTTGTAAAAATTCACAAAGTATAGACGGAAAAAGCATAATCACAAGAATAAGAATTAGACATATGTATAATGAAAATGTGTACAAAATATACAAAATACACTAAAAAAGGTATCTTTATAATCTTAAAAATGTTAAATATAGCCAATATACATAATTGACAAATTGACAAAAAATCATAATTAGTAAAAAAAAGACTACCATTATTTGGAGAAAGTAGTATAATTGCGAATTGTGAGAGATATTTGACAATAATTGCATAGGCAATGACATATACACAAGGGAGTGGAGTTACGGTCGGATGAAGGGCTGTGACATCTGCTCTTTTATACTATATGAGAAAAAATATTATAGTAAATATAATAAAAAAAGTATGGTATTTGTACATAATATATGTTAGTGCAGGCAATTAACAGCCAAAGGTTCTACACTGAGAAATCAATTTTCAAGGTAACATGTTTAAGTGTAAGATGCGAAGTAATTCGTGCGATTAAAACTTGGATGTTTGATATCCGATAAATAAGTCAGACACGTAAATATGTTCAATACTAAGAGAGGAGGTTCAAAAATGGGAAATCTGTCAGAGGAATTAATGGCAGAATTAAATTGTGAGACAGCATTTACAATTCCGATTTTTGGAGGAATTCCGGTTGCCGAATCTGTCGTGGTCACGTGGATTATTATGGCAGTATTAATTGTGGCAGCGTTCTTCCTTGGAAGAAATTTAAAGGTAGAAAACGTTGGAAAAAGACAACTGGTTGTAGAAACTGTTATCGGAGGATTACACAATTTCTTCTACGATATGTTAGGAGAGGCAGGAAAGAGATACATTCCTTATATGATGACAGTTGGAATTTATATTGCAATCTCAAACATGATTGGTCTGTTTGGACTGAAATCACCAACTAAAGATGTAGGTGTAACAGGAGCGTTGGCACTGATGAGTATTATTCTTGTAGAATATGCAGGAATACATCAGAAAGGTGTAAAGGGATTTTTGAAAAGCTTTGCAGAGCCGATAATAATAATGCTTCCTATGAACATATTGGAAGTGTTTATCAGACCACTGTCGTTGTGTATGCGTTTATTTGGTAATATTTTAGGCGCATTCGTTATTATGGAACTTATTAAAATCGTAGCGCCGGTTTTGGTTCCGGTTCCATTAAGTTTGTATTTTGATTTATTTGATGGTTTTATACAGGCATATGTGTTTGTATTTTTAACATCGCTATTTATTAAAGAAAGTATAGAGTAAAAGGAGATAAATATTATGACATCATTAGTAGCAATTGGAGCAGGTTTAGCAGCATTAACAGGTATTGGAGCAGGTGTAGGTATTGGTATTGCAACATCAAAGGCAACAGATGCAATCGCAAGACAGCCGGAAGCAGAAGGAAAGATTACTAAGGCATTATTACTTGGTTGTGCCCTTGCAGAAGGTACTGCAATTTTCGGTATGGTTGTAGCTATTTTAATTATTTTATTCTTAGGATAAGAAAGGATTTGGTAGAGAATGCAGTTATTAAGAATAGATTGGAACGTTGTATTTACCATCATCAATCTAATTGTACTTTACCTTGCACTTAGAAAGTTTTTAATCAAACCGGTAACTAATATTATGGAACAGCGTAAGCAGATGATTGAAGGAGAGATTGCTGATGCCCGAAAAGAAAAGGATAAAGCGTATGACTTGAAAGCTCAGTATGAAGATAAGCTTACACAGGCACATAAGGAATCTTCAGAAATCATCGAGAAAGCTAGAAAGAGTGCGCAGACTGAATATAATAACAAGGTTTCTGTGGCAAGTGCAGAGGCAGACAGAATTATAAAGGATGCACATAAAGCTGTAGAACTGGATAGAGAAAAGACAGTACAGGATTTACGGTCAGAGATTGCAGGACTTGCTGTTGCAGCAGCAGAAAAAGTATTGGGTGAATCCGGTACAAAGGAAAGCAATCAGTTAATGTATGATCAGTTTTTGGCTAAAGCAGGTGGTGTAAATGACACAGACAGCGAATAATTATGGAGAAGTTCTTTTTGAATTAGGCATAAAGAAAGATACAGTTGAAGAGAGTAAAAGAATTTTTTCTTTGACAGAGCAGTTGCATAGAACTTTGGAAAGTCCCATTATTTCAAAGAATGAAAAATATTCTATTATAGAAAAAGTTTTTCCAAAAGAAATAGAGAATTTTTTAAAGGTTGTATGTGACCATGAAAAAATGTCTTATATAGATGAGATTATAGAAGCTTACTATAAGAAATATAATGAAGCAAACAACATTTTAACAGCTACATTATCTTACGTAGTAGAGCCAAATGATAATCAGTTAAGTCAGATTAAAAATTACCTTGCAAAGAAGTACAATAAAGAAACTGTTGAACTTACAATGGTTGAGCAGCCTGAACTTATTGGAGGCTTTGTTTTGAAAGTTGGAGATATTGAAGAGGACAACAGCATTAGAGGAAGACTTAACAGGTTAGAGAAAAAACTAACATGGAGGTGATAACGTGGGTTCCATTAATTCGGAAGAAATTATTTCTATCCTTAAAACAGAGATAGAAAACTACGATACAGTATGTAAAGACCAGGAAGTTGGAACAGTCATCTGGGTTGGTGACGGAATAGCAACAGTTTATGGTATTGAACATGCTATGTATGGAGAAATCGTTATTTTTGAAAATGGTGTTAAGGGAATGGTACAGGACATTAAGCGTGACCAGGTTGGATGTATTATTTTCGGTAAAGACACTGAAATAAAAGAAGGTACAAAAGTAACAAGAACAAAGAAAAAAGCAGGAATTCCTGTAGGTGATGCTTTTCTTGGAAGAATAGTTAATGCATTGGGAGCACCTATTGATGGAAAGGGTGAAATTAAGGCAGATGACTATAGAGCCATTGAACAGGAAGCCCCGGGTATTGTTGACAGACAGTCAGTAAATCAGCCTATGGAAACAGGTATTTTGGCAATAGACTCAATGCTTCCTATTGGTAGAGGACAGAGAGAATTAATTATCGGCGATAGACAGACAGGTAAGACTTCAATAGCAATTGATACAATTCTTAACCAGAAAGGTAAAGATGTTATTTGTATTTATGTAGCCATAGGTCAGAAAGCATCTACAGTTGCCAAATTAGTAAACACATTAAAGAAACATGGTGCAATGGATTATTCAATTGTTTTATCATCAACAGCGAGTGAATCAGCATCATTGCAGTATATAGCACCATATGCAGGTACAGCATTAGCTGAATATTTTATGTACAAAGGCAAAGATGTACTTATTGTATATGATGATCTTTCAAAACACGCAGTAGCTTATAGAGCGCTTTCACTTTTGTTAGAGCGTTCTCCTGGACGTGAAGCTTATCCTGGTGACGTATTCTATTTACATTCAAGATTGTTAGAGCGTTCAAGTAAGTTAAGTGATGAATTAGGTGGAGGTTCAATTACAGCACTTCCTATTATTGAAACGCAGGATGGTGATGTATCTGCCTATATTCCGACTAACGTTATTTCTATTACAGATGGTCAGATTTTCCTTGAAAGTGACTTATTCTTCTCAGGTATGCGTCCGGCTATTAACGTTGGTATTTCTGTATCCCGTGTAGGTGATGCGGCACAGACTAAGGCTATGAAAAAAAGCGGCAGGAACTATTCGTATTGATTTGGCACAGTACCGTGAAATGGAAGTGTTCACACAGTTTAGTTCTGACTTAGATGATACAACTAAGGAACAGTTACAGTATGGTAAAGGACTTATGGAATTATTAAAGCAGCCACTTTGTAATCCGATGAGTCTTGCTGAACAGGTTATCACATTGGTTGCAGCAACAAACCGTATATTCTTAGATGTAGATGTCAAGAAAACTAAGGAAGTACAGCTGGGAATGTTAGACTTCTTTAAGGCAGAACATGAGGATATTGTTGATGAAATTAATGAAAAGAAAGTTCTTGATGATGCACTTACAGAAAGAATAGTTGAAGCAGCTAAAGAATATAAGAGCAGAATTTAGAAGCAGGTGATAGATAATGGCAAATACTAAGGAAATTCAGAAACGAATGAAAAGTATCCAGGATACGATGAAGATTACAAATGCCATGTATATGATTTCTTCTGCAAAGCTTAGAAGTGCAAAACAGAAACTTGAAGACACAGAGCCTTACTTCTATGAATTACAGTCGGCAATTGCGAGACTTCTTCGACATTTGCCTGATGCAAGAAGTAAGTATTTTGACCCTCATTCCAATATTCCTGATGAGGAAAAGAAGAGAGGTTATATAGTTATTACTGCTGATAAAGGTTTAGCCGGAGCATATAACCACAATGTTATTAAGATGGCTAATGAACTTTTTAAGCAGGGAAAAAATAATAAGCTCTTTGTAGTTGGAGAGCTTGGTCGTCAGTTTTTTGCAAAAGAGGGTATGGAGGTTGATTCAGAATTTAAATATACAGTTCAGAATCCATCACTTCATAGAGCCCGTGTAATTGCAGAGAGAGTTTTGGAGTTATATAACAAAAGAGAATTAGATGAAATCTATGTTATATACACAAAAATGGAAAATTCTGTATCTATGGTTACGGAAAAAATGCGTTTGCTTCCATGTTACAGAGAACAGTTTGAAAAGAACAGACCTCCTATAGATATGTATCAGGAAGAAATCAAGACAGATACATCAGTAAAGGAAGTTCTGGAGCATATTGTTCCAAACTGTGTAACAGGTTTCATTTACGGAGCATTAGTTGAATCATTTGCAAGTGAACATAGCTCACGTATGATGGCAATGCAGGCGGCAACAGATAGTGCAAAAGATATGTTGCAACAGTTGTCGATTGAATATAATCGTGTGCGTCAGTCAGCCATTACTCAGCAGATTACTGAGATTATTGGTGGTGCTAAGGCACAGAAGAAGAAATAGGAAGGAATCGAAACCATATGTTAAAAGGAAAGATTGTACAGGTTATGGGACCTGTAGTGGATGTAGAATTTGCAGACAACAACCTTCCATATATTAAAGATGCGCTTGAAGTAGATAACAATGGAAAGCGTTGTGTAATGGAGGTTGCGCAACACATAGGAAATAATACAGTAAGATGTATTATGCTTGCAGCAAGTGAAGGCCTTCATAAAGGTATGGAAGTTGTTGCAACAGGAAGTGGTATATCTGTTCCTGTAGGTGAAAAGACTCTTGGAAGATTATTTAATGTTCTTGGAGATACTTTAGATAATGGAGAAAAATTAGATGGTGAACAGCATTGGTGTATACACAGAGATCCACCATCATTTGAAGACCAGAGCCCTGTTGTAGAAGTTCTTGAAACAGGTATTAAGGTTATTGACCTTTTGGCACCTTATGCAAAAGGTGGTAAAATCGGTCTTTTCGGTGGTGCCGGTGTAGGTAAAACAGTACTTATTCAGGAATTGATTACAAACATTGCAACACAGCATGGTGGATATTCAATATTCACAGGTGTTGGTGAACGTTCCCGTGAAGGTAATGATTTATGGACAGAAATGAAAGAATCAGGTGTTTTAGATAAAACTGCCCTAGTGTTTGGACAGATGAATGAGCCACCTGGAGCACGTATGAGGGTTGCTGAAACAGGTCTTACAATGGCTGAATATTTTAGAGATGAAGAACATCAGAACGTATTGTTATTCATTGATAATATTTTCCGTTTTACACAGGCTGGTTCAGAAGTTTCAGCATTACTTGGACGTATGCCATCAGCGGTAGGTTATCAGCCAACATTAGCAACAGAAATGGGTGAATTACAGGAAAGAATCGCATCAACAAAGAATGGCTCTGTAACGTCAGTTCAGGCTGTATATGTGCCTGCCGATGACTTAACAGACCCTGCTCCGGCAACAACATTTGCTCATCTTGATGCAACAACAGTTCTTTCAAGAAAGATTGTTGAACAGGGTATTTATCCTGCAGTAGATCCTTTGGAATCTAATTCACGTATTCTTGAGGAAGATGTTGTAGGAAAAGAACATTATGAAACAGCAAGAAGAGTTCAGGAAATTCTTCAGAAATATACAGAATTACAGGATATTATCTCTATTCTTGGTATGGAAGAATTATCAGATGAAGATAAACTTGTTGTATATAGAGCTAGAAAGATTCAGAAGTTCCTTTCACAGCCATTCCATGTAGCTGAAAACTTTACAGGTGTACCAGGAAAGTATGTACCACTTAAAGAAACAGTACGTGGATTTAAGGCTATAATTGATGGTGAAATGGATGATTATCCGGAAGCTGCATTTTTCAATGTTGGAACAATTGATGATGTTATTGAAAAGGCAAAGACAATGGCAGGAGAAAGTTCCGCAAACTAGGAGGAATGAGCTATGAGTAATTCATTTGGTATAAAAGTTATTGCTTGCGATAAGATATTCTATAGTGGAAGATGCACTCAGTTAGTTTTACCTCTTCGTGATGGCTCAAAAGCCATTCAGGCTCATCATGAAAATATGGTATTTTCTGTTGAGGTAGGAGAAATAAAAATCACAAAGGAAGACGGTAGCACTATTGTAGGTGTAACAGGGACTGGTTTTGCCCAGATGGTAAACAATCGAGCTACAGTTATAGTTGACACTTGTGAATATCCTGAAGAAATCGACTTAAGAAGAGCTGAGGAAGCCAAAGAAAGAGCAGAAGAACAGCTTCGTCAGAAGCAAAGTATTGCTGAATATCATATTTCAAAGGCATCATTAGCAAGAGCAATGGCAAGATTAAAGGAAGGAAGCGGTAAGGGAACACCTTATGGCTATTAGAATATAAGTCTGGAGAGATGGCAGGGAATAGTCATAAACCAGATAGAATAAAAAGCCGGGAGACGCATTGAAAATTGTACCGCCCCCCAAAAAGTTAGACCTAAAAATCTAACGATTGGAGGTCGGTACAAATGCGTAGCCCGGCTTTTTTTGTGAAACTTTGGGATTACGAAAGCTACAACATTTTTATCATATGACACGTAATGACACTAGAAGGGCAGATTTATTGTATCCAATGAGCGTAGACAACGCCCTGGGCGACTTTGTACAGAAAAGGAGGAGAGAATCAAAAAAGAATTCATTGACAAAACATCGTTTGTGTATTATACTTTGAAAGTCAAAACACTTTATAATCAAAAAATTTTAAAACAAAATAATTTTGAATAAAAATAAATGTGATTGCTTAACCTATTTTGATTAAAGTGTTTTGAATAATTTTTGAAAGGATAATGAATTACTTTGGGAATTCAATCTGATTTTTGAGTTTATGTTTGGAAAGATTATAGGAACAGGTTCTTATGCGCCGGATAATGTTGTTTGTAATAATGACTTAAAAGAGTTCTTTGAAACAGATGACCAGTGGATAAGAGAGCGGACAGGAATAAAGAGAAGACATATTATGACCGATGAGAGTACAAGTTATATGGCGTGCAGGGCGGCAGAAAAGGCAATAGAGAATGCCGGAATAAGTTGTGAAAAAATTGATTTGATAATTGTATCAACTGTATCGTCGGACACTATTTTGCCAAGTACAGCCTGTATTGTACAGGATCAGTTAAAGGCAACGAATGCCATGTGCTTTGACATAAATGTGGCATGTACAGGTTTTATTACAGCATATAACATTGCACAAAGTTACATAAACGCAGGCATTGGTTGAAACGGCATTAGTCATTGGAGCTGAAGGCTTGTCACAAAATAGTTGATTGGACAGACAGAACAACAGCAATTCTTTTTGGAGATGGAGCAGGAGCTGCAATTATTAAAAAGATGAAAAAGCAAGATTTGAAACAGTAATGCATTCGGATGGTTCAATGGGAGGTGCATTAGCATGATGAGAATTCAATACAGTACAGGGGAATAAATGATTCTAAAAAAACATTCGTATCTATGAATGGGCAGGAAGTTTTTAGATTTGCAGTAAGAAAAGTCCCTGAGTGTATTGAAGAACTGATTTCAAAGATGAAAATTGAAAAATCAGAAATTGATTTGTTTTTGTTACATCAGGCTAACAAAAGAATACTTGAAAGTATTGGAAAACGATTAAAAGTTTCAATGGATTTAATTCCTGAAAATGTTAGCGAGTATGGAAATACATCATCGGCAAGTATTCCAATTTTACTTGACGAAATGGTAAGGGATGGAAAGATTCAAAAAGGAAACAAAATAATAATGGCAGGTTTTGGCGCAGGGCTTACATGGTCAGCAGTTTATTTGGAGTTTTAGAAAATTATAAACCATAGGTAATTACCGGTTAGCCGGATTACATACAAAATAAAAATGAAAAATGAAAGGAAAAAATAAAATGTTTGAAAAGATTAAAGAATTAATAGCAGAAGAATTAGGAGCAGACGCAGCAACAATTACAAAGGAAACAACTTTTGATGAAGACTTAGGAGCTGATTCATTAGACTTATTTGACTTAGTAATGAAGTTTGAAGATGAATTTGAAGTAAAGATTCCAACAGAAGAACTTGAAAATATTAAGACAGTTGGAGATGTTTGTGATTACATTGAAAAGAACAAATAAAAATAGTCAGAAAGATAATTAAAAGCTAGTAAAAAATAGAAGATAACTAAAAATAATTAGAAAATAGTTTAAAAAATCAGAAAACAAAACGAGGCGATTATGAAAACAGCTTTAACAGAAATTTTAGAAATTGAATATCCCATTATTCAGGGAGGCATGGCTTGGGTTGCTGAAGCCAATCTTGCAGCGGCAGTATCTAATGCAGGCGGGCTTGGAATTATAGGAGCCGGTGGCGCAGATGCTAAGTGGGTTGAAGATCAGATTATTAAAGCAAAAACATTAACAGATAAGCCTTTTGGCGTGAATATAATGCTTATGAATCCGCAAGCTGATGAAATTGCGAAAGTAGTAGCAAAACATAATGTGAAGGTTGTTACTACAGGAGCAGGAAATCCGGGAAAATATATGGAAATGTGGAAAAATGCAGGAATAAAAGTAATGCCTGTTGTTGCCTCAGTAGCCATGGCAAGAATGATGGAAAGGTGCGGTGCAGATGCGGTAATTGCAGAAGGAACAGAAGCCGGAGGACATATTGGTGAAATAACAACAATGGTTCTTGTGCCACAGGTTGTAGATGCAGTAAACATTCCTGTTGTTGCGGCAGGAGGAATTGCAGATGGAAGAGGTTTTGCAGCGGCATTTATGCTGGGAGCCAGTGGTGTTCAAATGGGAACTTCTTTTGTGGCAACAAAAGAATCAACAGTTCATGACAATTATAAAGCCAAAATCGTAAAAGCTAAGGATATTGACACAAAGGTTACAGGCAGAAGCACAGGACATCCCGTAAGAAATCTTAGAAACAAACAGACTAAATACATACCTTAAAACTTGAGGCAGAGGGTGCAGGTCTGGAACAGGAATCTTGAAAAACTTACGCATTGGAGGTTTGCGAAAAGCAGTTGTGGACGGAGATGTAGATAATGGTAGTGTAAATGGCAGGTCAAAGACGCAGGCTTGTTAAAGAAATATGTTCCTGTAAAGATTTGATTACAAAGATTATGACATCAAGGAAGAACAACTTTTAAGACAAAGAATTTGATTAAAATTCTAATTCAATAAAAAGAAGTTGAAATACAAAGCAATTACAATATAACGAAGATTGTAATTAAATATTGATTTGAAATAATGTTTAAAACAAGATTTTAAGAAAGGCATAAAATGGGAAAGATAGCATTTATTTATCCGGGACAGGGTGCTCAAAAAATTGGCATGGGAAAAGATTTTTATGAAACAAAACCTAATGCAAGAAGAATTTTTGATGAAGCTGATAAAGTTTTGGATTTTGACATAAAAAATATTTGTTTTGAAGAAAATGAACTTATAAATAATACAAAATATACACAGGCGGCTTTGGTTACAACCTGTCTTGCAATTACAAAAGAAGTTGAAAATCTTGGTATAAAGCCTGATGTAGCAGCGGGCTTAAGCCTTGGAGAATACGCGGCAATTGTAGCAGCCCATGGAATGACAGAAAAAGAGGCGATTGTGGCTGTTAGAAAAAGAGGAAATTTTTATGGATGAAGCGGTTCCAACGGACAATCCTAAAAAAGCAGGAGCTATGGCAGCAGTATTAGGAATGGAAACATCTAAGATAGAAGAATTAATTTTAGACATAGAAGATGTGGACATAGCTAATTACAATTGCCCGGGTCAGATTGTTATTACAGGTTTAAAACCATGCAGTTGAAAAAGCAGCAAAAGTTTTAAATGAAAGTGGGGCAAAAAGAGTAATAGAACTTAATGTTAGCGGTCCGTTTCATTCAAAATTTTTGAAAACTGCCGGAGAAAAAATGTCTGTGGAGTTGGAAAAAATTAATTTAACAGAATTAGAAATTCCATATGTTACAAATGTAACAGGGGAATATGTGAGCGATATTTCAAAAACAAAAGAACTTTTGGTTAAACAAATTTCTTCACCTGTTAAATGGGAGCAAAGTGTAAGAAATATGATTAATAATGGTGTTGATACTTTTGTTGAGATAGGTCCCGGTAAAACTTTAGCAGGATTTATTAGAAAAATAGACAGAAATGTTAAATGCATCAATATTAGCACGGTAGATGATTTAGATAAACTAAAGGAAATCAGTTTATAAATATTATGATAAAAAACTATGACGAAAAGTTTGTAAATCATATGGAGAGAGCATATTAAAATAAAAACAGTATGGAGAGTTTTATGTTAAATGAAAAAATAGCTGTAATTACGGGAGCGTCAAGAGGCATTGGCGCAGCCATAGCAAAGAAAAATGGCAGAAAATGGTGCAACTGTAATCATCAATTATCAGGGCTCAGTTCAGGCAGCACAAGCTTTGGAAGCAGAGATTAGAGAAAATGGTGGTAAAGCAGTTACATATAAATGCGATGTTTCAGACTTTGACAAGTGTGAAAAGTTTATTGGAGATATTGTTAAAGAATATGGAAGAATCGATATTCTTGTAAATAATGCGGGAATAACAAGAGACGGACTTTTGATGGGAATGAAAGAAGAAGATTTTGACAGTGTTATTAATGTTAACTTAAAAGGAACATTTAATACTATAAGATTTGCCTCAAGAACAATGGTAAAGCAGAGAAAAGGAAAAATTATTAATATTTCTTCTGTATCAGGAGTTACGGGAAATGCAGGACAGGCTAATTATTCAGCATCAAAGGCAGGTATTATTGGGCTTACAAAGTCGGCAGCAAGAGAATTGGCTTCAAGGAACATTAATGTTAATGCAATTGCACCGGGCTTTGTTGATACTGATATGACAATTACATTATCAGACAAAGTTAAAGAGGGAGCTAAAGGACAAATACCACTTGGAAGATTTGGCAAACCTGAGGAAGTAGCAGAATTGGCACTTTTTCTTAGTTCAGAGAAAAGCGATTATATAACAGGTCAGGTTATTAACATAGATGGCGGAATGGTAATGTAATTATAGGAGATAGGTAATGGAGAGAAGAGTTGTAGTAACAGGAATGGGTGCAATTACACCTATTGGAAATAATGTAGAAACTTTCTGGAACAACGTTAAGGCAGGAGTTCTTGGAATAGACGAAATAACTAAGTTTGACACAACAGATTATAGTGCAAAACTTGCAGCGGAAGTTAAGGATTTTAATGCAAAAGAAGTATTAGGATTTAAACAGGCGAAAAGACTTTCACCTTTTTCACAATATGCAGTAGCTGCTGCAAAAGAAGCTTTTGCTCAGTCAGGTATAGATATGGAAAAGGAAGATCCATACAGAGTAGGTGTAAGTGTGGGCTCGGGAATTGGAGGCCTGGGAGATATGGAAGAGGAACATGCTAAGCTTCTTGAAAAAGGACCTTCAAGGGTAAAACCTTTGCTTGTGCCAATGATGATTACAAATATGGCAGCAGGAAATGTGGCTATAGACTTAGGTCTTAAAGGAAAATGCGTAAACATTGTAACAGCCTGTGCTACAGGAACTCATTGTATTGGAGAAGCTTTTAGAACAATAAAATATGGCGAGGCTGATGTAATGGTAGCAGGTGGAACAGAAAGTGCCATAACACCTATTGGCGTGGCAGGTTTTTCAAGTCTTACCGCACTTACAAAAGAAACAGATAAAACAAAAGCTTCACGACCTTTCGACAAAGATAGAAGCGGTTTTGTAATGGGTGAAGGTGCCGGAATTGTTGTGTTAGAAGAATTACAACATGCAATAAACAGAGGTGCAAACATATTTGCAGAAGTTGTGGGATACGGTGCAACATGTGATGCTTATCACATTACATCTCCGGCAGAAGATGGAAGTGGTGCAGCTAAGGCGATGACCCTTGCAATGGAAGAAGCAGGAGTTAAACCTGAGGAAGTAGATTATATTAACGCTCACGGAACAAGCACACATCATAATGACTTATTTGAAACAAGAGCAATAAAGTTGGCATTGGGAGAAGCAGCTAAGTCTGTGAAAATTAATTCTACAAAATCTATGATTGGACATCTTTTAGGTGCAGCAGGTGGAGTTGAATTTATCACATGTGTTAAGTCAATTCAGGACAATTACATACATCAGACAATAGGTCTTGAAAACGAAGGTGAAGAATGCGACCTTAATTATATGAAAGGTTCAGGGGAAAAATGCACTGTGAAAGTAGCTTTAAGCAATTCATTAGGTTTTGGCGGACATAATGGAACATTAGCAGTTAAAAAATATGAAAAATAGGTGATGAAAATGGATATAAGTGAAATAAAAGATTTAATTAATGCTATTTCAAATTCTAAAATTGACATATTTGATTATGAAGAAAATGGAGCAAAACTGCATTTGGAAAAAAAGACAGAAGTTGAAGTTATTGCTTCACCAAAACCTGTAGCACAAGATGTTTTAGTTAAACAGGAAAATACAGAAGAAAGTATCGAACAGAAAGAAGTTTTAACAGGCAATGTAATTAATTCTCCATTGGTTGGAACTGTATATCTTGCACCGGAAGAAGGGGCAAAGCCGTTTGTTCAGGTAGGAGACACAGTGAAAAAAGGTCAGGTAGTTGCAATAGTAGAGGCAATGAAGCTGATGAATGAAATCGAAAGTGAATTTGATGGCGTTGTACAAAAATTTTAGTTGAAAATGAGCAGACAGTAGAATATGGTCAGCCATTATTTGAAGTAGAGTAGAAAAGAGGAATTAAAAAATGTTAGGAATTAAAGAAATAGAAGAAATTATTCCCCATAGACATCCTTTTCTTTTTAATAGATTATATTGAAGACTATAAGCCGGGGGAGTATGCCGTTGGTTACAAATGCGTAACCTTTAGAGAAGATTTTTTTAGGGGGCATTTTCCACAGGAGCCGGTTATGCCGGGAGTACTTACTATAGAGGCCCTTGCGCAGGTTGGAGCGGTGGCAATACTTAGTCAGGAAGGTTTTAAGGGAAAGACAGCATTCTTTGGTGGAATAAATAAATGTAGATTTAAAGGAAAAGTAGTGCCAGGGGACAAATTAAAACTTGAAACAAAAATTATTAAGCAGAAAGGACCTATGGGAATAGGCCAGGCAATAGCAAGCGTAGACGGAAAAGTTGTGGCAAAAGCAGAACTTACATTTATGGTTGGGTAACAACTTTAACCCGCCTGGAATTGGAGAATGATATGATTCAGAAACTTTTAATTGCAAACAGAGGTGAAATAGCAGTAAGGATAATAAGAGCATGTAGAGAAATGGGTATTGAGACTGTAGCTGTATATTCAAAGGCAGACAAAGATGCACTTCACACACAATTGGCAGATGAAGCTATTTGTATAGGGGAAACAAAGGCAAGTGAAAGTTATTTAAATATGGAAAGTATAATTAGCGCAACAATTGCAACAGGTGCAGATGCAATTCATCCAGGATTTGGTTTTTTATCAGAAAATAGCAAATTTGCCAGATTATGTGAGCAGTGCAATATTATTTTTATTGGACCAAAATCAGATGTAATGTATAATCTGGGAAACAAGTCAGTTGCAAGAAAAACAATGATAGAGGCCAATGTACCTGTAATTCCGGGAAGTGAAGAACAGATATATGATAGCAAAACAGGAAAGAAAATAGCAGACCAGGTTGGATATCCGGTAATCATAAAAGCAGCTTTAGGTGGCGGTGGAAAAGGAATGCGTGTGGCGTATGGCCCTGAAGAATTTGAACAGGCATTTAACGCAGCCAAAAAAGAAAGCGAAGCAGCTTTTTGATGATGGAACAATGTATATAGAACATTTTGTGGAAAATCCAAGACATATAGAATTTCAAATATTAGCAGACAAATTTGGCAATGTAATCCATTTAGGAGAGCGTGACTGTTCAATTCAGCGAAATCATCAGAAAATGATAGAAGAATCTCCAAGTGTAATTCTGTCAGATGAATTAAGAAAAAAAATGGGCGATACAGCAGTACGTGCCGCGAAAGCAGCAAAATACGAAAACGCAGGAACAATAGAGTTCCTTTTGGATAAAGACAAATTCTATTTTATGGAAATGAATACAAGAATACAGGTTGAACATCCTGTAACAGAAACAGTAACAGGAATAGACCTAATAAAAGAACAAATAAAAATAGCAGATGGGCAACCACTATCATACAAACAAAAAGATATAAAAATAAATGGTCATGCCATAGAATGCAGAATAAATGCAGAAAATCCACTACTAAACTTTAGACCATCACCGGGAGTCATAACCGACCTGTACCTACCGGGAGGTAACGGAGTCAGAATAGACTCAGCAGTATACAACGGCTATGAAGTAACACCATACTACGACTCAATGCTGGCCAAACTAATAGTACATGGAGAAAACAGAGAAGAAGCCATAAAGAAAATGATAAGCGCACTGGGAGAAGTAATCGTAGAAGGAATCGACACAAACGTGGACTACTTGTATGGTATTCTCAATGATTCAGTTTTCCAAAGCGGACACTTTGATGTAAACTTTATAGAAAATTTCAACAAAAACATTGAAAACATAGCATAAAAAATTTGATGGAGCTATTATTTTGCTATTTCTCGCGGAAGAATTTTCCTGACAAGCAAACAATAGGCAGAATTTTGCAATTTTGCGAGCATAGCGTACAGTGATAAACTTACTGTTTGAGCCGAAGGCGAGTTTAAGTTTTCACTGTACAATAGGCGGCGGAGCAAAATAAGAAATTCAACGTGATTTGCGTCAGAAAAATTCATTTCCGCGAGAAGGGATAAAAAAGTAGCAGATGGAGAGGTTTATGAAATTTAAAAAGTTATTTGATAGAAAAAATAAAGATTACGTTACAATTAAGGTCAACACTTCCAATGTGCCAGACGGTCTTCTCAGAAAGTGCAAGAAGTGTAGCTCTATTGTTTTGGCTGAAGATGTGAAGAATAATAATTATATTTGTCCTAAGTGTGGCGGTTATTTCAGGGTTCATGCTTACAGAAGAATTGAGATGGTTGTGGATAAGGATAGTTTTGAGCCTATGTTTGAAGGACTTAATACAAGAAATCCATTGAAGATGAAAGGCTATGAAGCAAAAGTTCATGCGTTAAGGGATAAGACTGGGCTTGATGAGGCTGTTACAACAGGAAGAGCCACAATTGGTGGCAATTCGGTGGCTATTGCCGTTTGTGACGGGCGTTTCCTTATGGCAAGTATGGGTGAAGTTGTAGGGGAGAAGATTGCAAAAACTGTGGAGTATGCAACAAAAGAAAATATTCCGGTTATTATTTTTGCCTGCTCAGGTGGAGCAAGAATGCAGGAGGGAATGGTTTCTCTTATGCAGATGGCAAAGACTTCAGCAGCGTTGAAAAGACATAGTGAATCAGGGAATTTATATATTTCAGTTTTGACTGATCCAACTACAGGAGGCGTTACTGCAAGCTTTGCAATGCTTGGTGATATTATTTTGGCGGAGCCTAAAGCGTTAATCGGTTTCGCGGGACCAAGGGTAATTGAGCAGACTATTGGGCAGAAATTGCCTAAAGGTTTTCAAAGGTCAGAGTTTCTTTTGGAACACGGTTTTATTGACGAGATAGTGGAGCGAAAAGATTTAAGAAATAGGTTAACAACAATTCTTACTTTGCATAAAAAAGATGATAAGTCTTACACAGATAATTTTAACATAAAAAAAGAAAAATCAACAATGGCTCAGAAGAAAAGAGAATCGATTAAAATGATTACTGAGTCAGTTAAAAAGTCAGCTTGGGATAGGGTTTTGGCGTCAAGAATGAATGATAGACCTATTGCCAGCGACTATATAGACTTGCTTTTTGATGATTTTGTAGAATTTCATGGAGACAGATATTTTAAGGATGATCAGGCAATAATCGGTGGCGTTGCGTCTTTTCATGGAATGCCGGTTACGGTAATTGCACAGGAAAAAGGTCATAACACAAAAGAGAATCTTGAACATAATTTTGGAATGCCATCACCTGACGGATACAGAAAGGCTTTACGATTGATGAAACAGGCAGAGAAATTTAACCGACCGGTAATTTGTTTTGTGGACACACCGGGAGCATTCTGTGGATTGGAAGCAGAGGAGCGCGGTCAGGGAGAGGCAATTGCAAGAAATCTTTTTGAAATGTCATCACTTAGAACACCGATTCTTTCAATAGTAATTGGAGAAGGTGGAAGTGGCGGTGCGTTGGCTTTGGCTGTTGCAGATGAAGTGTGGATGATGGAAAATGCAGTTTATTCAATTTTGTCTCCGGAAGGTTATGCCAGTATTCTCTGGAAGGACAGCAAGAGGGCTAAGGAAGCTGCAGGAGCAATGAAAATGACTGCAAAAGATTTAAAAGAAATGGGAATAGTTAAGAAGGTTTTCTTTGAACCTGAAAAATATACAACGGATACGTTACCTAAAATTACGGAAAAAATGGATAAAGAAATTGTGAAATTCCTTGCTGAAAAAACAAAAATTACTAAGGAACAATTAGTAGATGAAAGATACAACTTTTTTAGCAATGGATATTAGAAAGCAGTTTAAATAAGGAGTTATGGATGAATTATAAACCTTTACAGATTGGAGATTTAATAGCAGAAAGGCCCATAGTACAAGGTGGAATGGGGGTAGGGATCAGCCTTGGAAATCTTGCAGGAGCCGTGGCAAAAGAAGGTGGAGTGGGAATTATTTCTTCTGCACAAATCGGGTTTAAGGAAGAGGATTTTGAAAATAATCCAAGACTTGCCAACAAAAAAGCAATAAAGAAAGAATATGAAAAAGCTAGACGAATTTCACCAAATGGAATTATAGGATTTAATATAATGGTTGCCCTGAAAGATTACAGGGAGCATGTTATTGAAGCTGCAAAAGCAGGGGCAGATATTATAGTGTCAGGGGCAGGTCTTCCAACAGAACTTCCAGAATATCTTAAAGGTTTTAAAACAAAGATGGCTCCAATTGTTTCAAGTGTAAAGTCGGCAAAAGTTATTTTAAAATATTGGGACAGAAGACATAACGTAACAGCAGATATGATTATAATTGAGGGACCAAAAGCCGGAGGACATTTAGGTTTTTCGGTGGAAGAACTTGAAAGTGAACTTGATTATGACAATGAAATTCAAGGAATAATAGATGTTGTAAAAGAATATGAAAAAAAAGTACAACAAAGACATTCCTGTAGTTGTTGCCGGTGGAATAAGTGACAAAAAATAAGGGTAAAAACATGCTTTTGACTTGGGGGGCACAAGGAGTTCAGGTAGCAACAAGATTT